>WNGA01000209.1_pt1 | contig 134349 bp, 136 predicted proteins | sample 5400061 | NCBI WGS metagenome assembly WNGA01 (sample SAMN13153366, study PRJNA577476) | soil metagenome | isolation source: 100 cm soil or saprolite under grassland replicate 2 | place: USA:California | collected 2016-06-15 | reverse complement strand
CGGCGAGGTGGCTGAGCGGGTAGGGTGCGATGTCGATGCCGCGGGCAACAAGACGGTCGCGCTGCATCGCCGCGAAGGCTCGATAGTCCCCGATGATCTCGGCGATCGGATCAGACGTCGCCACGTGGCATCCTCCTCCGCCATCGTACGAGATGCACGGCCGGACACACGGTCCCGGGTTGGTCTCACTTCGGTCGTCAGCTCCCGGGCGCGACGCTCCTGAGGAAGCGCTCGAGCTCGGCATCCGAGCGGAGCCGCTCGTCCTCGTCAAGCGACACTCCCGCACACTGGGCCAGTCGATGCGCTGCCTGCTCGACTCGGGATAACCTCACTCCCGGCAGCCCCTCATCGACGCCGAACTCGCACGGCCTAGGATCTGCTGATCCGGGCCGCTCTGGTTCGGCCCCGACACCGAGGAGGCGGAATGCCCACCGTATTCGGCTACCACGACGTGAAGGACAAGGACCATTGGCTCGCCTCGCCCAAGCGTGAGGAGTTCTTCGGTCCCCTTGGCGTGACGAACATCCGCACCTTCGTCGACCCCGAGAACCCGACGCGAGTCGGCGTGCTGATGGACGTCTCGGACATGGACGCTGTCATGGCCGCGATGGAGACCGAGGCCGCCGCGGAGGCGATGGCGTACGACGGAGTCTTGCCCGAGACGCTCGTGATCCTCGTCGAGGCCTGACCGACCCCGGCGCTGGCTCGGGCGCCCCAGGCTGGCACGCAAGTCGCTCAAGGGATATTCCCGCATACTCGGACAGCCCGCGGTGTCGTCACCAGGCTACGCACGCGCTCGGAGCAGCGCGGTAGAGAGGAGAGGATGAAGTGGCCATCAAGGTGATCGTCGAGCTGCAGGCCAGACCAGGCAGGCGGGCTGAGCTCAAGAGCCTGCTCGAGAGCATGGTGGCAGAACTTGGACCGAGCCAGCGCGGCGCGCGAGCACCACTTCCTGCCGGTGGCGATCGTCTTCGACCTGCCGGAGCGTCTCTGCCAGGAGCGCAATCGCGACCGCCCCGACCGCGACTTCGGCCCGCACGTGATCCGCAACCAGCAGCGGCAGCTGAAGCGGGGACTGCGCAGCCTCAAACGCGAAGGCTTCCGGCAGATCCACGTGCTCGACTCACCAGACGGTCGAGTCGGTCACGCTCGAGCGGACGCCGCTCTGGAACAACAAGAAGACGGAGCACGGACCGTTCGACCTGATCGGCGACGTCCATGGCTGCGCCGCCGAGCTCGAGGAGCTGCTCACACTGCTCGGTTACGAGCCCGTCGAGCAGCGCGACGGCGAGTTCCCCGACGGCGGGGCGGTGTACGCGCACCCGGCTGGTCGCAAGTCGGTGTTCGTCGGCGACCTCGCCGACCGCGGCCCACGCATCCTCGACAGCCTCCGCATCGCGCGCAACATGGTCGAGCACGGCTCCGCCCTGGCCGTGCCGGGCAATCACGACATGAAGCTCGTGCGCGCGCTCCGCGGCCGCGACGTACAGATCACACATGGCCTCGATCGCAGCCTCGCCGAGCTCGATGCGCTCCCGGACGAGCGCAAGCAACCCGCGCGCGACGAGGTCGTCCGCTTCCTCGATGGGCTTGTCAGCCACTACGTGTTCGACGACGGCAACCTCGTCGTAGCGCACGCCGGCATGAAGGAAGAGATGCAGGGCCGCGGCTCGGGCAAGGTGCGCGACTTCGCGCTCTACGGCGAGACGACCGGCGAGACCGACGAGTTCGGCCTGCCTGTGCGCTGGAACTGGGCGGCCGAGTACCGCGGCCACGCGATCGTCGTCTACGGGCACACACCGGTGCCGGAACCGGAGTGGCTGAACCGCACGATCAACATCGACACCGGCTGCGTGTTCGGCGGTCGCCTGACCGCCCTCCGCTACCCAGAGAAGGAACTGCTCAGCGTCCCCTCACGGGCCGTGTACTCGGAGCCGGCGAAGCCGTTCCTTCCCGAGGAGGAGCTGCCTGAGCGGTTGACGGCGCAGCAGCGCGAGGACGAGCTGCTCGACATCGAGGACGTGCTCGGCAAGCGCCTGATCTCGACCCGGTTCGCGCGTAGCGTCACCATCCGCGAGGAAAACGCGATCGCCGCGCTCGAGGTGATCGGCCGCTTCGCCGTCAACCCGAAATGGCTCGTCTACCTGCCGCCCGCCGTCTCTCCCTCGGAGACGAGCCAGGAACCCGGCCTGCTCGAGCATCCGGCGGAAGCGTTCGCGCACTACCGCCACGAAGGCGTCGCGGACGTGATCTGCGAGGAGAAGCACATGGGCTCGCGCGCGATCGTGATCGTCTGCCGTGACGAAGACGTCGCCCGGCGGCGCTTCGGTGTCATCGATGAAGGCTTCGGCATCTGTTACACGCGCACCGGCCGCCGCTTCTTCGACGACCCGCAGCTCGAGCAGGCGTTCCTCGAGCGCGTCCGCGCCGCGACCTACACGGCCGGATTGTTCGACGAGCTCGCGACCGACTGGCTGCTGCTCGACTGTGAGCTGATGCCGTGGTCGGCGAAGGCGCAACAACTCCTCCGGGAGCAGTACGCGGCCGTCGGCGCAGCAGGACGCGCCGCGCTCGCCGAATCCGTCACGGCACTTGCTCAGGCCTCCGCCCGCGACGGGGCCGCAGAGCTCGCAACGACCTTCCGGGCACGCCTCGACGACGTCGCCCGCTACACCGATGCCTACCGCCGCTACTGCTGGCCCGTCGATCAAGTCACCGACCTGAAGCTCGCACCCTTCCATCTGCTCGCGAGCGAGAAGGCCGTCCACATCGACAAGCCGCACTCCTGGCACATGGAGCAGATCGCCAGGCTCGCCGCCGAGGACGACGAACTGCTCCGCGCAACCGCGAACCTCGCCATCGACACCACCGATCCCGACGACGAGCAACGGGCGACAAGCTGGTGGCAGGAGCTGACCGACGCCGGCGGCGAAGGCATGGTCGTCAAGCCGATGGACTTCGTCGTCCGTGGCCGCCGCGGGCTCGCGCAACCGGCACTGAAGGTGCGCGGACGCGAATACCTGCGCATCATCTACGGGCCCGAGTACGCCGAGCCGCAAAACCTCGAGCGTCTCCGCCGCCGCAGTCTCGGCGCCAAACGCTCGCTCGCCTCACGCGAGTTCGCACTCGGAGTCGAAGCGCTCGAACGGTTCGTGCGCGGGGAGCCGCTACGCCGCGTGCACGAATGCTGCTTCGGTGTCCTCGCACTGGAGAGCGAGCCGGTCGATCCACGGCTCTGAGAGAGTCGGTGCGTCGGCACTGCCGTAATCACCCTGAAGTGATTTATCGTCAGTTATTCGATCGTGGCGTGGCTTAGTTCGTTAGATCTTCGTTTGGAACCCTTGCGCTTCGGTGATGTTTGATCTATCCTCCGACGCGGCAACAACCATCGAGACGATGCTGACCACACTCAATACCCCAACCTTCCTCGCCGAAGCGACGTCAGTCGCATCGGTCCTGCCGTGCTGGCATAGCTTCGATGAGGAGCGCCAGCCCGGTTACGTCCTAGCCCTCGCTGGGAGGTATGCGCGCTAGATCCCTAGCCGCATAGCAAGCCAGACGAGGGCGACCCAACAGGGTCGCCTTTTTTGTGTCCGAGGGCGATCAATCAACGTCGAAGCCAAAGGTGATGCTCAGCTTGAACAAGCTCTAGATCGAATCGAGGCCCCGCCTGAGAGAGAAAGACCCTCAGCGTCGCGCTGGAAATACACGCTGGCAATTAGCGTTTGCTTTAGCTTGCGGTTTTCCAAGTGCAGCGTATGAGATTCGGGCTCCAAAGCTCCTCCACGTAGGACGGCGACCACTGCGCACATGCGCAACTAGTGGTCGGTGATCCAGGGTCGAAGGGTAGGCGAGTGGCATAGAAAACATCGTTCGGCTTCGGCCGGACGTGACAGAGGACGCGACCATGGCCCGAAAGGTGGCGCTCGCCTGCTGCGTCGATCTCCCGTCACGCGGGGGATGGACGGAGAGGCGCGGCTTCTGCCGGGCGGCCCTCCCTCAGTCATCACCGGCAGCTAGAGAGGAAAGCCATGGGTACCGAGGTTCTGGAGCGGCGCTTCGCCGCGATCGGAGCTCGGCTCAACGTCGTCGGCCCGCCAGCCGGCGCTCCGCGCATCGACGTCGGCTCGGACGCACGCGGCGAGTTCTTCGACGTCCGCTTCGCGGGCAGCGGCCGCCCGGTCGAGCTCGAGGTGGTGGACGTCAACCGCACTGACCGGCATCTGCTCTTGCTCGTGCGTGACGGCGAGGAGAAGAGCAAGTTCCTGTGCGGCCACGACGAGCGGCACTGGTTCGTCGCGGCGGTCCCGGAGGACGCACGGGGCGTTACGGGCGTCGCGACCGCGAAGGTTGCGCTGCAGCCGGCGCTCGTCCGCACAGCGGTCGGCCGGGCAGGGCCCAAGGATCCGTTCCGTCGCCGCAACGCGGCCTATGTCCGCCAGGGCGAGTGGTTCTTCGTCCCGGCGCTCGAGCTCGACCCACCGGCCGCGTTCGTCCTTCGCAACGAGCCGCTCTCGCGTGGGCGCGGCAAGGCACACGTGATCGAACTCGCCTATCGACGCGGCGGCCAGCTCGTGTGGGTGAACCGCCGTCATCCGAGCGGGATCAGCGACGCCAGCTATCGCCGGCTGACCGAGAAGGAGCGGCGTAGCGGCGGCTGGACGCGGTTCGTTCGCGACCCCGAGCTATTCGCCAAGGGCGCGATCCGCCATCCCGATCACGCGACCGTCGTGCTGCACGGCTGGCACCGGGTCGTGATGAACACCGAGCAGGGCGCGCGTGCGATGCGGCACGTCGCGTTCCTCGACTGACCGGCGGGCACCCGAGGCGGCGGGCGCCCGCGCGTTCCGGGATCGTCTAACCGGCAGGACGCCACGCTCTGAACGTGGAGATCGAGGTTCGACCCCTTGTCCCGGATCTGAGACACGGGCGAGTAGCTCAAGCGGGAGAGCGCTTGTCTTACAAACAAGAGGCTGCTGGTTCGAGCCCAGCCTCGCCCACTCGGCGGATAGCTCAGGTGGTAGAGCGCCTCTCTGATACGGAGGAGGCCGCCGGTTCGACTCCGGCTCCGCCCATCTCGTGTGACCGTAGCTCAGCCCGGTAGAGCGCCCGTCTGAAACGCGGGGCGTCGCAGGTTCGATCCCTGCCGGTCACATCACGGCTCCGTAGCTCAACTGGCAGAGCTGCCGCCTCTTAAGCGGAGGGTTGCAGGTTCGACGCCTGCCGGGGCCACTCGGGGAAGGACTGCCACCGGCGCGGTATCCCGTCTCGAAAACGGGTGGGCCTCCGGGCCTTGGGGGTTCGACTCCCTCTCCTTCCGCTCGTGGAGGCATGGCCGAGTTGGCAAGGCAGCGCGTTGCTACCGCGCAGGCGGTGCGAGCCGTTCGCCTGCTGCCTCCGTTTTTCGTTCCGGCGTGGTCGAGTCGGGAAGACGCGCGACTGTTAATCGCGAGAGGCAGGTTCGAGTCCTGCCGCCGGAGCTTTATGCCCCCGTGGTCGAAACGGCGATGACGCCGGGCCCTCAACCCGGAAGCTGCGGGTTCGAGTCCCGCCGGGGGTGCTGATCGATCGTTCATCTGGCTGTAGGGGAGTTGGACACCCCACCGGCTTCGGGCGCCGGAGATCGCAGGTTCGACTCCTGCCAGCCAGACTTGCGCGGTAGAGGAGAGGCTGTCCTCGCGAGCCTCATGAGCTCGAGACCGTGGGTTCGAATCCCACCCGCGCTATCAACGATTGGCCCGTCGACGGGCGGGCCAAGGGAGTGACAGAACAAGGGCTGGTGCAGAGCGCGGGCCCTAACGTGCAGCTGACTTCGACAAGCCTCCAGGGCCAACCGGTGAGAAGGTGGCGGCGCGGACACGCGCTGGCAGGAGGGCCGATGGGCAACAGCTGGCTCCGGAGCCCTCAGACGGCAACGTCTCTGTCTCCGGTTGCGGGGAGCCGATCCCGCCTTCCACCTCCTCATTCGGGGGCGTAGCTCAGACGTGCAGAGCACTCGCTTGTCAGGCGAGAGGCCGCCGGTTCGAGTCCGGTCGTCCCCGCTTTCGTGGTGGCCGTGGTGTAGACGGAAGCACCCGGGGTTGTGATCCCCGCTGGCGCCGGTTCGATCCCGGCCGGCCACCCTCAACTCGTGCGGACGCTGAGCATCGGCGAGCTCAGCAGGCTGTAACCCTGTCGCCTCGTGCTGTGGTGGTTCGACTCCACCCGTCCGCACCTCGTCTTTCCAACATCAGGGGGATGTAGCTCAACTTGGACGAGCGCCTCGCTTGCAACGAGGAAGATGTCGGTTCGACTCCGACCGTCTCCACCTTCGCCTCCGTAGTGTCAACGGCAAGCACGCGCCCTTTGTACGGCCGAGGTGCGGGTTCAACTCCTGCCGGAGGCTCCTTCAGACGCCCGTAGCTCAGCGGAGAGAGCGCTGTCCTGCGACGGCAGAGGCCGCTGGTTCGACTCCAGCCGGGCGTACCACTTCGCGGACGTAGCTCAGACGGAAGAGCACCGGGGCGCCACTCCGGGGAGACCCGTTCGATCCGGGTCGTCCGCTCTGCACAGGCCCGTGGTGTAAACGGAAGCACGGCGAGCTCCAACCTCGCTGGTCCGGGTTCGACCCCTGGCGGGCCTGCTCCAACAACAAGATCGTCGCGGGCCGAAGCGGCTCGGTTATCTGGAGAGAGCGGTTGCACACTCGTGCGCCGTTGCGGTTCGACTCCGCGTCCCGACCGCATCTCACGACCGCGACGTACCTCCTGCTGCGGGCCGGAACGGCTCCGGTTATCGACTCCTAATCGACAGGTCGCGGGTTCGAGTCCCGCCCGGAGCATTCGGGCTCCGGTAGCTCAGTTGGCAGAGCAGTTCCGGGCTGTACAACCATGACCGCAGCAGTACCACTCAACACCATCAACACCGCCGCGGGCCGGAGAGGATCCGGTTATCTCTCACCCCGGAGCAGCGGGAGGCCGAGAACCTCCGCCCGGCGAACGCCGGGTCTCCGCTTCCGGTCTTCACCACCACGACCGCGGTTCCGCCGATTCCCGGCTGCGGGCCGGAGCAGTGACGGTTACCGGTAGAGCGCCCGGCTTAGGCCGGGAGGCGGCGTGTTCAAGTCGCGCCCGGAGCGTTTGCTCCGTAGCTCAGTCACTCCGTTCTGCGACGCCATGACCGCAGCGTTCTTCCGCGGGCCGAAGCGGGCCGGTTCTCGAGGACCTGGTCTGCGGCATCGCCGCGCCAGGCAGGCGGCACGCAACAGATCACGACCGCGGTTCATCACTTCACTCGAGGAGGGGCGCGATGTCCTATCTACTGCAGTACGCGCGGCGTCGCGACTTGATCGCGCCGCGTACGTCAGCGGCTCGCGTAGACGAGTACGCGCGGCTGAACCAGCCGGGTCTGTACGGCGACACCTTCGTGCGCGTCTTTGTCGAGGACACGGCCCGGCGTCGTCGTGATTGCGATCCTCGGCTCGTGCTGCAGATCGCCGACTGCACCAACACGATCAACCTTGAGTTCTCGCTCGAGACGGAACAGCTGCGCGAGAACTCGCTCTTCAAGGTCGACACGCTGCTCGGCGCGCTCCACCGCTTCCGTGACGGTCTCGCCGCGGAAGGCGAGCTTGCAGAGCAACGAGAGTTGCGCCGCCGGTAAGTCCGCTCGCGGGCCGGAGCGAGCCGGTTCTCGACTGTTCATCGAAGCCACCGGCACGCGTCAGCACGACCGCGAGCTCTACGACATCAACACAGATGAGAAGGAGGTGCGTCATGTCGTATCTGAAGCGTCACGGCACGCGCCGCGTGCCGCAGTGGGCGCCGCAGGAGCCGAACTCGGCCGGCGGCTTCGCCTGGGCCGTGGACGCGTGGACGCGGCTGCGCCGCTTCCTCGTCCTCGGTTCGGAGGGCGGCTCCTACTACGCGTCCGAGTGGTCGCTGACGCGCGAGAACGCGCAGGCGGTCGAGCAGTGCGTCCGCGAGGACGGCCCGCGGGCGGTCGCCGAGATCGTGCGCGTGTCGACGGAGGGTCGAGCGCCGAAGAACGACCCGGCCCTGTACGCGCTCGCACTCGCGGCCGGCGTCGGCGACGTGGAGACTCGCCAGGCGGCGCTCGCCGTTCTGCCGCAGGTCGCCCGCACGGGCACGCACCTGTTCCAGTTCGCGCTGTTCGTCGAGGGCTTCCGCGGCTGGGGCCGCTCGCTCCGCCGCGCGGTCGGCCGCTGGTACGCGACACAGGCGGTTGACGCGCTCGCCTACCAGGCGGTCAAGTACCGCCAGCGGGCGGGAGTCACGCACCGCGACCTGCTCCGCCTTGCCCACCCCGCGCGTCGGGTCGGCGCCCGTAACCCGGAGCTCGACGTGTCGGACGAGCACGCTCGCCTGTTCGAGTGGATCGTCCGCGGCGGCGAGACGGACGGCCTGCCGCGCCTGATCGAGGGCTTCGCCCGCGCGCAGGAGGCGACGACCTCGCGGGAGACAGCGGTACTCGTGCGCGAGTACCGGCTGCCGCGTGAGGCGCTCCAGCCGGAGCACCTGACCTCGCCCGAGGTCTGGGAGGCGCTGCTCGACGAGATGCCGATGACCGCGCTGATCCGCAACCTGGCCACGATGACACGCGTCGGCGTGCTCGCACCGAGCTCGGACGGCACCGCGAAGGCCGTCGCGCAACTCGGTGACGCGGAGCGAATCCGCCGCGCGCGTGTGCACCCGATCGCCGTGCTCGCGGCGCTCCGCACCTACGCGTCCGGCCGCGGCGCCCGCGGCCGCGGCGAGTGGAACCCGGTGCGCGAGATCGTCGACGCGCTCGACGCCGCGTTCTACACCGCGTTCGGCAACGTCGAGCCCGCGGGCATGCGGCTCCTGCTCGCCCTCGACGTGTCCGGCTCGATGACCGGCGGTCACGTCGCCGGCGTGCCCGGCCTCACGCCCCGTGACGCATCGGCGGCGCTGGCGCTGGTGACGGCCGCGACCGAGTCGCGGTACGAGGTCGTCGGCTTCTTCGCCGGCAAGGGCGGCTTCAAGGTCGGCCGTCGCCGCCAGTGGTACGGCGGCGCCGACGGCCTCACGCCGCTCACGATCTCGCCGCGGCAGCGGCTCGACGACGCCGTCAAGGCGGTGTCCGACCTGCCGTTCGGCGGCACCGACTGCGCGCTGCCGATGCTCTACGCGCAGGCGCAGAAGCGGGAGATCGACACGTTCGTGATCTACACCGACTCCGAGACCTGGGCAGGCGATATCCACCCGGCCCAGGCGCTCCGCGACTACCGCCACACTTCCGGCATCGAGGCACGGCTGGTCGTGGTCGGCATGGTCTCGAGCGGCTTCTCGATCGCCGACCCGAACGACCCGGGGATGCTCGACGTCGTCGGCTTCGACACCGCGACGCCGCAGCTCATCTCCGACTTCGCCCGCGGCGCCCTCTGACAGCGGAGGGCGCAGCGGGCGCCCTTCGAACCAGAGAGGAGGCGGAGATGCATCTCCACCTCGTACGGGTCGCGGCACGCCCCAAGCCGGTGCCGCGCCCGGCCAAGGTCGTCCAGCTGGAGGCCCGCCGCAAGGCGCGGCTCGACGCGGCACGACCCCAGCGGCAGCCCCCGCGGCCGGCCGCGTGAACGACGAGCCGCACGCTCTGCAACACAAGCCTGCGGCTCATCGTGCGGATGTGGCGGAACCGGGATACGCACCGGCCTCAGAAGCCGGCGGTCGAAAGGCCATGAGGGTTCGACCCCCTCCATCCGCACCTCAAACCCAGAGCGACCTGAAGGAGGAGAGAACGATGAGCAGGAAAGTCACACGACGAGGAGCGCTCCTTTTGAGCCGATGAGCAAACGTAGGCGCGGGTTATCCCTCCGAATCGCAGGTGAAGCGAGGGCCGAGCGTGCACGGCGGCGAGAAGGAGCTGATCGAGAAGCTCGGCTCCAACGACCCCTGCCCTTGCGGATCGGGTCGGCGCTTCAAAAACTGCTGCCGAAACGGCGGGCCGCTTTTGCCGGCGCCATGGGCGACTACTACTACCGGGAGCGCTAGCCGCTCCCGCCTGCCTCCGTAGCTCAGTTGGAAGAGCAGCGGGTTTCGACCCCGCGCGCAGAGGTTCGACTCCTCTCGGGGGCTCTGGCACCGTGGCCGAGCAGGATAGGCGCGCGCCTGCAAAGCGCGACACGGCGGTTCGAGTCCGCCCGGTGTCTTGCCGAAAGGAGAACCGAGATGACGACACTGGAGATCGTCGAACAGGGCACGATCCTGCGCGCCACCGTCGGCTCGACCGTGCACGGACTCCACCACGGCGGCCAGGACGACCGCGACGAGATGGCCGTCTTCATCGAGCCGCCCGAGTACCTGATCGGGCTACGGCTCGCCCGCAAGCAGGGCGTGCGCAACCCCTACCGCTTCGAGCACTGGGTCGAGCGCACCCAACCCGAGGGCTCCCGCTCGGGACCGGGCGACCTCGACCTGGTCGCCTACAGCCTGCGCAAGTATGTGCGGCTGGCGCTCAAGGGACACCCAACCGTGCTCCTGCTCCTGTTCGTCCCCGACAAGCTGACACTCGTCGAGACCGAACTCGGGGCGCGGCTGCGACAGCTTCGGCCGGCGACCCTCTCCAAGCGCGCGGGCCGCGGCTACCTCGGCTACCTGCGCGGACAGAAGGAGCGGCTGCTTGGGACGCGCGGCCAGAAGCGAGTCAACCGGCCCGAGCTCGTCGAGGCCCACGGCTTCGACACCAAGTACGCGATGCACGCACTCCGCCTCGGCTACCAGGGCCTCGAGCTTCTGCAGACCGGGCGCGTGACGCTGCCGATGCCGGAGCCCGAGCGCTCACGCGTGACTTCGGTCCGGCGTGGCGAGCGCTCATTCGACGAGGTGATCGACGAGATCGGCGAGGTCGAGCAGCGCCTCGAAGCCGCACTCGAGCAGACCGCGCTTCCGGATAGTCCGGACGAAGGCGCTCTCAACGCGTTCCTCGTCGACGCGTACCGCCAAGCCTGGGGCTGGTGACAGTCGCTCGCCACTGGCATCCACGACATGGAAAGAAAGGAGGGAAAGAGATGAGCACGATCAAGACGTTCGGCACCGTCGATGAGCGGAGCCTCGAGCAGCTCAAGCGGTGCATGGAGGCGGGCGACGCCGAGTTCGGCGTGCTCTGCGCCGACCACCACCCGGGCTACAGCCAGCCGATCGGCGGCGGAATCGCCTACGAGGGCTACGTGTCGCCGTCGGGCGTCGGCTACGACATCGGCTGCGGCAACAAGGCCGCACGCACGGAGCTGACACGGGACGACCTCGATGCGCTCGGTGGCATCGAGGCGGTGATGGGCGAGATCACACGCCGGATCTCGTTCGGCATGGGCGTACCGGCGACCGAGCGAAGCGACCATCCCGTGCTCGAGCGGATCCGCAATGCGGATTTCGCGCCGCAGCGGAAGCTCGCGCAGTTGGCGGAGTCGCAGCTTGGCACGGTGGGCTCGGGCAACCACTACGTGAACGTGATGGAGGACGAGGATTCGCGGATCTGGGTGGGCGTGCATTTCGGCTCGCGTGGCTTCGGTCACAAGACCGCCTCGGGCTTCCTCGCGCTCGCGCAGGGTCTCGCGTTCGACGGTCGAGCGACCGAAGGCGAGATGGACTCGTCGCCCGTTCTGTTCGAAGTAGGATCGGAGCTCGGCGAGGGCTACGTGGCCGCGATGGAGCTGGCAGGCGAGTACGCCTACGCCGGTCGGGACATCGTGGTCGCGAAGGTGCTCGAGATCCTCGGCGCCGAGGCGGTATACGAGGTGCACAACCACCACAACTTCGCCTGGCGGGAGGAGCACTTCGGCCGCACCTATTGGGTGATCCGTAAGGGCTGCACGCCGGCGCGGCCGGGTCAGGAGGGCTTCGTGGGCGGCTCGATGGGCGACGAGTCGGTGATCCTCGAAGGCGTCGAGTCGGGCGAGAATGAGCAGGCGCTCTACTCGACCGTGCACGGCGCCGGCCGGGTAATGAGCCGCTCGCAGGCGGCGGGCCGGATCCGGCGGCGGAAGCGCTACGCCTGCCGGCACCGCGACTGCGACCGCGTCTTCGACATCGACGGCATCAGCTCGGGCGCCGGCGTCCCGAAGAAGGGCGTCTGCCCGGAGCATCCAGAATCCGGTCTGATGAAGGTCTGGGTGCAGGAGCAGGTCAAGCCGGGCCGCGTCGACTGGCCGGCGGTGCAGGCGCGCCTGCGTGAGCAGGGCATCGTGCTCGTCGGCGGCGGCGCAGACGAGGCGCCGGAGGTGTACAAGCGCCTCCCCGAGGTACTCGCCGCGCACGGCGACTCTGTCCGTGTGAAGCACACGCTCCGCCCGCTCGGCGTCGCGATGGCCGGTCGCGACGTGCACGACCCGTACAAGGACTGAGGGCCGCGCGAGCGGCCCTCAGTCGTGCTTACGACTCACTGACCCCAGCTCATTGAGCGAGGTGGTCATCGTCGCGGCGCAGGTGTGATTCCTCGATCTCGTTGTCGATCGAGGAGGTGCGAGGTGATCCAGCAGGGTCAATTGTTCAAGTTGAAGGCGAGGTGCGCGGGTGGGGAGCCGTTGTGGGCCTACCGGTATCGCGTCGCCGGCCGCGGTTCGGCGAGGCTGCAGGTTGGCGGTTTCAGCAGCAGGGCTGAGGCGCAGCGGGCACTTCAGAACAAGCTCGCCCGGCTCCTGCCCGGCGGCCGTGCGGCGGCGCTGACGCTCGGCGAGTGGGTGGAGGAGTACCTGGACGCGCATGACGGTGAACGCGTCACGGTCGCGAAGCTTCGCTGGCTGCTCGGGAAGGCGACCGCCGGCCTGGGTGGAGAGCGCCTGGCCGAGCTCTCGCCTGAGCAGGTCTGCGCATGGCGGCTGACCGTTCCCGAAGGGCACCGCTTCGAAGCGACCCAGGCGTTGCGCCAGGTGCTGAACCGGGCGGTTGCCTGGAAGCTGATCGACGAGAACCCGGCCAAGCGTGGGGTGCCGAATCCCGGCCGGCGCTGCCGGGAGCAGCGGCCGTTCGATTCCTGGGCGCAGATCCGGTCGGTCGCCGGGCGGCTCGGGCCGCTGTTCGGGCCGATGGTCGTGTTCGCAGCCGCGACGGGGCTTCGACCGTCGGAGCTGTTCGCGCTCGAATGGGGCGACGTGGATCGTGCCGCCGTTGTCGTCCAGATCCGGCGGGCGTATGCGAACGGGCACGTCAAGTATCCCAAGACGCGGCTGAGTAGGCGCGCGGTTCCGTTGCAGGCGATCGCCCTCGAGGCGCTCGACCAGCTACCGCCGCGGGCAGACAGCCCGCTGCTCTTCCCGAATGCGCGCGGCGGCCACCTCGACTTCCGCAACTTCAACCGCCGCCACTGGAAGCCCGTCCAGAAGACAGTCGGGATCGAGCCGCTGCGCGACCTCTACGACCTCCGCCACACCTACGCCACCTTCGCGCTCCGCGCCGGCGTCCCGGTGTTCGCGCTCTCACGGTTCATGGGCACGAGCATCGCGATGATCGATCTCCACTACGGCCACCTCGCGGTCGACAGCTACCAGCACGCCGTCTCGCTCCTCGACGCGCTCGCGCTCGAACGGGCCGTGGACGCTGGGTGGACACCGGCCCACAGGCCCGCAAACCCGCACAGCGACACGCTTTCCAGGCCTCGCGGGAGGCATTCCCAGCGGGCGGTGGACGCTCGGTGGACGTCGAAGCCAAGACGGGTCGCGACGCGGGCAGACGGAAGGGGCTGATTAGCAGGAACTTCCCAAAGCCCTCTGACGGACTCGAACCGTCGACCCCCTCCTTACCATGAACGTCGCACGCAACCGGTGGCAATCAACGGCAACGGTTTTCGGTTATTTTCGCGGTTTCTGGCGCAGGGGCATTTGCCGCCGTTTGCCACTGGTTGCGACCACGGGGCTCCATAAAGGCTCCATACCGCGCTGGGGAGGAGAGCGACTCCGATGCGCGGTCCCGGCCGCCGCCGGGCGCCGCCCGCATGACGCGGCGGCCGGCTGGAGAGAGCTATGAAGTGGGGGGCTGGCTTGATGATCCCGAACGCGACCGTCACGGCCTCGACCGCCCGGCGGCGTCATGCGCGCCCGTGACGGCCTATGGTCGGCCAGTGGGCACGCCGCTCTACTCGGGCGATCTCGAGCGCTTCATCTCCCGTCATTTCGGCAGCCGCGGGCGCGTCTGGCTCGATCAGCTCCCCGCTCGCGTCGAGCAGTACCAGAGGGCATGGGGGCTCGAGATCGAGGGCTACCTCCCCGGCGGGCTGATGTCGTGCTGCCTCGCAGTGCGAATAGCGGACAGAACGCGCGCCGTCCTCAAGCTCGACGGCCCCTGGACGCCGGCGCGCCGGGAGATCCTCGCGTTCCGTCTCTGGAATGGCAGGGCGGCGCCGGATCTCTTCCGCGCCGACGAGGCTGGCGGCGCGCTCCTCCTCGAGCGCATCGAGCCCGGCACGTCACTCGAGGGCGGCGCCGCGCGGGAGGAGATCGTCAACGTCGGCCGGCTCCTGGGCGTGCTCCACGGGTCAGCGGCCAGGGCCGCCGTGTTCCAGCACCTGCCGCCGCTCGCCGACGTCGTCGAGGAACAGATCGCGACCGCCGGCGACGAGGCCGCCGCGCGCTCGCCCGCCGAGGCGACGGCGCTGCGGCCGGCGCTCGAACGCGCTCGCGAGATGGCAAGCCGGCTTCTGGAGAGCTGGGACGGCGACGACGTCGTCCTCCACGGCGATCTCGAGAGCAAGAACATCCTGATCTGCCAGAAGCGCGGGCTGGCGGCGATCGACCCGCTGGCGTGCGTCGGCGAGCCGGCTTACGACGCCGCTTACTGGGCGGTGAGCGCACTTCCCGGCGGGCGGCGCGACGAGCGCTGCGCGCTCTTGGCCGCAGAGCGCGGACTGGACCCCGAACGAGTCCGGCGCTGGGCGTCGGTCATCGCGATCGACCTACCTCGCTGAGCCCCGATCCCCGGCCCGTCTATCTTCGCCGGATGAGGCGTCGGCGGCCTGGCTGGCGCCGCGGCGGTCGCGCGTGCGGGCCGACGCGCGAGCCTGCAGCTCCTGCTCGTCGACCCCGACGTGCGCCGCCAGGGCATCGGCCGGCGCCTGCATGACGCGGCACTCGGCCAACTTGCCCGTCCGGACCTTGACGGCGCCCGTGCGGGTGCTGGAGGACTCCGGTCGCTTCTGAGAGCAGGAGACCCGGCCGGAGCCGCGGGCGCGAGCTACTCCAGCAGCTGTTTGATCGCGTGTGGGTCGACGTCCAGCGGATCGTCGTGGTCGAGCCTGCGGCCGCGTTCGTGTCGCTCTTCCACGGTCTTAGAAACGACTCCGCCGCAATTGGGCGGCGGGGTGTAAAGAGCGGGAGCGACGGGGGTTGATCCGTGGATTTAAACACTGCGGCATCGAGATCCGATGATGCGGAGCGACCTGCACAGGCGCCGGGTCGGATGGCGTAGCGTTGGCGGCTGAGCGAGGTGGATGTGCATTACGGGTTATCGCTGCCAACCGGTCGGGAGTGCGGCGAACCGCGCTTCCTGGTCACGTTGGCGGAGCGGGCGGAGGCGGCCGGGTGGGATGGCCTCTTCCTCGAGGACTACGTTTGTTACGGAGGCGATCCCGTCGCGCCGACGTGCAACACGTGGGTCGCGCTTGCAGCGATGGCGGTCCGGACGGAGCGGATTCGCCTCGGCACGGAGGTGACACCGCTAACCCGGAGGCGCCCGTGGAACGTCGCCCGAGAGGCTGCGGCCGTCGACCAGCTCTCGGGTGGGCGCATGATCCTTGGCGTTGGTTTGGGCGACACTGGCGAGGCAGTGGGTGTCGATGCCAGCTTCGCTCGCTTCGGCGAAGAGCGCGACGCACGGAACCGGGGAGAGATGCTGGATGAGGGCCTCGAGATCATCGCCGGCCTCTGGTCCGGTGAGCCGTTCAGCTTCCGAGGCAAGTACTTTGCGGTCGAGGACGTGACCTTCCTGCCGCGGCCGGTGCAACAGCCGCGAATCCCGATCTGGGTCGGTGGTGGGTATCCCAATCCTCGTCCCACGCGTCGCGCGCTGCGCTGGGATGGCTCGTGCCTCTACAAGGAAACGCACGGCGGGCCCTGGGAGAACATGGCGCCTGACGACGTGCGTGCCCTTCGAGACGCTGCCGGCGGACGTCCGTTCACGATCGCCGTCGGCGGGAGCGGACGCGGCGATGATTGGGAGGCGGAACGCGAGCACATCCGGGCGGTGGCCGAGGCGAGCGCCGACTGGTGGATCGAGTGGGTGCCACCGGGCACGCGCGAGCTGATGGTCGAGGCGGTGGAGCGAGGACCGCTGCGAGTCGGGTAGAGAACCTCTCCCCGCGCGACGAGGTGTAAAGAGCGGGAGCGACGGGACTCGAGCCCGCGACGTCCGGCGTGACATGCGCCGACGCGCATGAAGAGCGCCACGGAGTGATCGCGATGACCCCCTCTCAATGACGGGGCAAGCGGGCGCAGCCCATGGCAACGGATTTTGGCTTGTCTTCGGGGCTTCTGCGCTCGGCCGACTTGCCACTGATTGCCGCCCGTTGCGTCCACGGGGCTCCATAAGGGCTCCGTTCTCCGTTGTCCGGAGTGGCTACGTCGAAGCTCCGGCCCAACTCGCGGGCTGCTCCGTTCAAGCGTATTCCTCGGCCAGAAGCGTGCGTGGCGTCGGAGGCCGAGATGGTGTCGAAGGTCAGCCCCGTGCTCATGAGCAGCGTCGAGAAGGTCGCGTGCGGCGCGGCGGGCAAGCGGGTGGACGAAGCCGAGCTTTGGAAGCATCTTTCGCCGCGAGGGGCACGGCCAGGAGTCCGAGGTCCGCGAATACGGCCTCAAGCGAGACGTTGAGCCCACCCTTGAGGAAGAAGAACGAGATCAAGAACGAGAAGGCGACGACGCGCAACCGGGTCTTCTCCTCGCGGTGCTCCTCGTAGTGCCGGCTCATCATGAGCCCGAGCACGAACGCGGGCAGGACCCGCGTGGCCGTTCGACGCGTCCGCCAGCACCATCAGTGCGAGCAGGCTGAGAAAGACAAGCTTGATCTCGGGCTCGATCACGCGGTTGCCGTAGCGGCCGAGGAACCAGGGCGCGATTCGCGGCAGCAGCAGGATCAGCCCCAAGGACACGACGAGGAAGGCCGGGAACCAGAGGTTCGGCTTGAGGAAGATCGCCGAGAGCGATCGGCGGCGAAAGGCTACTCAATCGTCACGAAGCCGTAACCAAAACGCCCGCCTCCTCGTTTTCTCAGCGGTCGATACGGACTGCACTTGACAGGGAGGAAGGGATGGCGACCAGGCTTGTTGGGCGTCGAGTGCGGCGTCTGCTCGCGGGAGCAGCGGCCGGGCTGCTGACGCTAGCCGTCCTCACGGCCGCTGCGACCGCGGCTGATCCCGCGTTCACGGAGACGGACGTCGAGATGGTCATTCCGGTGACGGTACCGGCGAGCAACCCGTGCACGGGCGAGCCGGTCGTGCTCCAGGGCCACCTGCTCCTGCGAGCACATCACTGTCAACGCGACGCACGTCACTATCAGTGAGGCGACGAACACGCAGGGCGTGACCGGCGTCAACCCGATCACCGGCGTGCAGCACGTCAGCAGCGACGTCGACACGTTCACCGCGACGATTCAGAAGGGCACGTCGGCGACGGGTCGGCAGAGCTTCCTGTTCAGCCGGAGCGGCGAGAGTGCGCCCGTCCCGGACGACTTCTACCTCCACTACCTGATCCACTTCAGCACGAACGCGGCCGGAACCGTCACGACGGACATCACGAACTTCAGTGCGGACTGCCGTTAGAGCTTAAGCGGAGCCGGTCGTTCGACCGGCCCGGCCGCCGCTTACTGTTCCCAGAAGCGAACGTCGTCGAGCCCACTCGGCGACAGCGACTGCGCCGGGACGAGCTCCAGCACGACGTGCGTGATAAAGGCGCGGGCATGACCGAGCCGCCGAGTAGATACCAGGCGGTCGATCCACGACGGCCGAGCCCGTGATCGACAGTGTCGGGGGTCGAGGTCGAGATCACGTTGCCGGCCGGTGCGATCACGATCGAACGCGGTGCCGGCAAGACCGTGAGACAGACCTTCACCCGCACCGGCGGCATGTGTCCGCGCTGCGAAAGGCCGGGGCACGGTCTCCGATATCGACCTCACCCATCTCTTCGACGACTCCAAGTCGCTCGCCGAGGGGCGCGCGGCGACACCGCCCACCGAGCCGTGAAAACGCAGCAGCCGCCGGATCGGGCGAACGAGCTCGCGATCGTGCGCCAGATAATCGCCGGCCTCCGGCAGGTCGACGAGCTCCTCTCGCGCCTTCGAAGCGAGTAGAACCCGGGTCGGTGGCCTGCTCCCGCTATGAAACGTGCGCCCAGGGCGGCCTCGAAGAGGGAGCGTTCTGGATCTGATGCGCTCCAAACGGCAACGGGTGGCAACCCGTCGCAACGGATTTGGCTTGTTTCTGCGATTTCCGCGGCGCTTGCATTTGCCTCTGATTGCCCGCGGTTGCGCCCCCGGGGCTCCATAAAGGCTCCATCCACGCGGGCTCGCCCTGACCCCTTTAACTGAGAGAGGTCACCGCCTAACGGCGTTCGTCCCCTGTGAGGGCTCGTCGCGACGATGAACCCAGGGAGATCCAGCCGTAGGCAACCAGAGATCGCGAGCGGGCCTACCCCACGAATGACTGCGCGCATCTACTTGAGGAGCCTGAACTCCGGCGCCGGGTCGTCCTGCCCGCTGATGTAGCGCCTCGTCCATTCGAGCCCCTCGAGGAGGCCGCGGAACGTTAGCCGCTTCTGGCATTCGGCGGCCGTGAACCAGCCGTGCTCAGAGTGCTCCCACGACAGCCGTGGCTCGGCCTCGTCGGCGAGCTCGGCTGCGAAGACGGGAATGAGCTGGAGGGCGCCGAAGCGGCGGTTGAAGATTGGGTAGACGTGCTCGACGGCCCAGAAGGCTTGGGCCTCAAGGCCGAGCTCGGTGAGGGGCCGATCCAGGACGGACTGGATCTCGTCGCCTTCTTCGAGAAAAGCGCCGGGGATCTGCCAAAAGCGCCCGCCGCCGAAGAAGCGGTCGGCTTTTTCCTGCGAGGTTCGCAACAAGAGATAGGTCGGCTCCTTCCCCGATCGCGTGAAGACCCACAGGTCGAACGCATTGGTCAGCAGCTCCATCGTTCCTCCAGGCGCGTCATCTTCCGACCCCCAGTCGGCGAGCGTGAGGCCCTGCCGTATGGGCGCCGAGCCGTCTCGATGCATCCCGTACAGAAGCGAGACGGATCGAGAGTTAGGTCAGGCGTGGCCGAGAGAGTTGTAGGCGCGAGCAGTATCACGCATCACCGCTCTTGCTCGGAATCTCGGGCTGCGAAAGCGACGGCGGGCCGCCGCGGGACGCTCGCGTTCCTGTCCGCTTCGAGGTCTGCTTACGACCGTTGCGCGTTGCCTTGGCCCCACATCTCGCTTGGGGGCTTGCGCTTAACTGCGCCCTTCTAGTCAGGGGCCGTTGGCTGCTCGGCCGGAACTGCGGCCAGATAGACGAGCACCGTCCCGCCGGCGTTGACGGCTGGGCGAACGCAGGTGCGGCGGCCGTCGGGCGCCCGCGAGGCCGGGAAGCCGTGCGAGACGACGATCTGATATCCGCTCTTCGCCGCGCGCTCGCGCAGTCGACGCGCGGCTACTTCCCGCTCAACAAGGGCGGCCGCCTCGGCGGCCGAGAGGCATCTGGCCGCAGGACCGGCGATCATCGCGTGCGCCAGTGCGCGGCTCAGGTCGGCCGCCGGCGGGTCGGCCGGCAAGGTAGCTTCGTCGAAACCGAGGATGACTACCCGGCGCTGATGGGCGTCGATGGTGGGCATCGCACAGGTGCGAGCGCTGTCGGGGCGATCGCCTTCACTTGCAACCGTCCAACCGCCGAGACCGAGGCGGTCGAGGTGTTTGCGGACGAGGGCCGTCGCGGTTGTGAGACTCCGGCAGCGGCTCACCACCCCACGGCCGACTTCGGCAAGCTCGTGCTCGAGCTGGATCAAGGGATGATCGAGTTCGAAGGGTTTCGCGAGACCGGTCGACCCTGAGGGCGCCGGTCCGTTCGCCGGAACAACCAAGATTCCGCCGTCCCCTGCGGTGAAGGCCGTGAGCTCGGGCGCAGGTGCGTCGAATGCTCCCTGCCACGCGGCGGCGCAATCGGCAGTCGGATCGCCCGAGGGTGATCGAGGCACGGCAACTTCGACAAGGTCCGCCGTTTCACCGCATGTGACAGCCGGCGAATCCCCCGGGTCTGCTTGGTCTGCAAGGTCGAGCGCCATCTCGATGGCGGCCTCGAGGTAGCGGCTGCCGTGGAACGAGACGAAGAGAAGCTCGTCGCCGACGCTCACGACTGCGGCCTGGTGGCCGCCGTTGATGCCGCCTGCTGGGAACGGTGGGAAGCGATAGACAAGGATTTGCCGGCCGCCGGTCTGCGCCGTGCGCACGAGCTCCGGATCGCCTGAAACCTCGTTGGCGAAGTCGGTCAAGACCCACTTCTTGACGACGCCGGGTTGGCCGCCGCCGACGATCCAATGGATGACCCCCTCCTGCGGTGGCTTGTAGTACCCGGGGGCAGTGTCGAAGCTGAGCAGGTAGTAGCGTGACTCCTCCGAGCCGACGGCCGCGCCCCAGTTGCCCTCGATGCGAAGAAGCGGGACGTCCGGAACAAGCCTCGGGCAGAAGACCCGCACGGACGCGTTCCTGCGCGCCTCCGCGCACGCTTCGTACACCTGGGATGGGATGTGGCGCGTCAGGCCGAGCTCCCGCAGGCGGGCGGAGTCGTCGCGTTGAGGAAGCTCGGATTCACCGCCGTTGTGCCAGCAGCCGGCAACGGCGATGACGAGCAAGAGGAGACCGGCGGCTCGTGCCGCTATCACAACTCGCCTACGAACCAGAGCAACCGAAAGGTCCTGCGGGAACCAATAAGCGATCGCGGCGGTCTAAACGGACAGATGGGCGTTACGAGACAGTTCAAAATGGCCGCCACCAGCCGGGAGTTTCGACAGCGGCTTGCGCGTATTGAAGGCGAGATGACCGAGCTGAGCGACGCGGACCTCATCGGGAAGGCGCTGGTCGGATCGAGAGACGCCGCCGGCGAGCTCTTCCGCCCGAAGAGCTCGAGGTCGGTGATGACGAGCGAGACACCACGTTCGGCCGCCGACAGCGCCTCCTCGTAGCTCGCGACCGCCATTGCGGTCTCGCCCTCCGAACTGATCGTGTCGACGTAGAGCCTGCGCAGCAGGTCGAGATCCTCGACGATCAGGACGGTCATGGCGCCGCCGGCCGCCTGGTAACCGATGTCAGACCGTGCCAGCTGCAGCCTCCGTGCCTCACCGCTTCCCGCCTGCCGAAACGCGCGAGCGCGGCCATAGCGATCGGGGGCGCGCCGGGGCACCTGATGCCGGGGAGGCTGGCCGCGCCGCGCGACAAGCGGCGAGGCCGATCAGCGCGCTCAGCACCGAGGCGGCGGCGATCACCGCCCAGGCCGCCGCGTCGCCGCCGACCGCCCGCGCCTGCAGTCCGATCAGCGGTGCCGTCGTCCACGCGATCGTCAAGCTGCCGCCGAAGGCGCCGAGGTACGCGCCGCGGAGTCGTTCGGGCGCCGAGCGGGCGGCGAGCGCCTGCACCGTCGGCAGCCAGAGCATCTCGCCGACGACGAAGACGACGAGCACGAGTGCGATCATCGCCACGCCACCGTCGACGAGCAGCAACAGGAACGAGAAGCCCATCACGATAACCCCACTCGCGACCTTGACCGCGGCGGGCACGGGCTCGACCGTCTGCGTCAGGCGCAGCTGGAAGAGCGTGACCAGCAGCGGGTTGATCGACGCCAAGAGGCCCCAGATCGGCGGCGCCAGCGAGAGCGACGAGACGGCGACGACGGGCAAGACCGTCTCGTAGGCGCCGATTGCTAGGCCGGTCACGGTCGCCGCCAACAGCAGCACGAACGCTGTGTCGCGCCCGATCAGCCCCAGCGCCTCGGCGGCCGACACCTCGTCTATGCGTGGTGGCGCGGCCGGCAGCAGCCGGGCGGCGACAGCCGTTGCCACGAGCCCAAGAACGGCGACGGCTACGAGAAACCGCGGCCAGCTGTCGCCGACAAGTAGCAGGCCGCCCAGCGGCGGGCCTAGGAAGACCCCGCTGTTCTGGGCCACCCGCAGGCTGGCGAAGGCCGACTCCTGGCGCGGCTCGGGGACGAGGTCGGCGACCAGGGCACTGACCGCAGCGTAAGCCGGCATGCCAAAAGCGCCGGCCACGATAACGAGGGCGAAGCCGAGTGTGACCTGCCGGCCGACTGCGGCCAGCAGGAAGGCGATGACCGACTCGGCGCCGAGGCCAAACAACACCAGCGGCTTGCGCCCATAGCGATCTGAGAGCTGGCCGCCAACGTAGCCGCCGACGGCGAAGCCGACACCGGTCAGCAGAAACATCAGACCGACGGCCGAGCCGCTGGCGCCGAGGGAGTCGACGGCCCAGATCCCGACGTAGCTCCAGAAGGTGCCGAAGAAGACCGCGTAGAGGAAGGCGACGAGCAGGGGCGGCCACAGCGCCCCCTCGACTCCCTCCGCGCCGATGAGCCGCAGCAGCCACCCGCCACGCGAGCTCACCTCCTTACCACCGAGATCCGCGATGCGTTCGGCTCGTCGAGGTCGACGGGCAGCAGCTGCTCGCTGAGCAGACGGCGGAAGCGGGCGTCGTCGCGGCCCACAAACCGCGTGACCAGGCGGCGGCCCTCGCTGTAGCAGGCGGCCGTCGCGCGCCAGGTCGGATGCGTGACGAAGTCGAGCATGACCTCGACGCGAGGCGCCGGCAGTAGCGACCAGCGGCTGATGAACTCGTGCGCCTCGTCGCGCGTCGCGCCGTCGACGTGCAACATCAGCGCGGCGTGGCTGAGGATGTCGAACTGCTCGCCGACAGCCATCGCGCGCCAGACCGCGCGTACGCTGTGAGCGTCGTAGTCGAGGCCGACAGCGCGGAAGTGCTCACCGACAACGTTGTGCGCCTCGTCTCCGAGCAAGACATCGAAGGCGGTCTCGGCGATGCCTTCACCGATCGCGACGCGCGGGCCGGTCCCGATCGCCAGCGTCTCCTCGAGCCAGCCGCGCCCGTGGACGAGCAGGTGCTCTTTGATCGAGCGCTCCGTCAGATGGCCGGGGAACAGCTCGTGGGCGACGAGCTGGGCCAGCAGAGGCGCGTCAAAGCCAACATCGGTGTTGAAGGCGAGATGGCTCTTGTAGCCCCCGAGGTAAGTGTTCGAGGCGCCCCATGGCTTCCCCGACACGAGCTCGAACTCAACCGCTGCGCCCGGCGGTAGCCCGAAGCGGCGCTCGCTCCGTTCGCGGAAGTCGACGGCGAGCGACTCCAGCGCGGCGATTAGCTTGTCGGGGGGCACCGCCAACATCGCCAGCCACTCCTGATAGCGCGGCGCCAGCTCCCCTCGTCCCGGTAGCGCCTCGTCGAGCGCCCGATGCATGGCCACGAGCCGCGGTGGCGGTAGCCGCCGGGGCTTGACGTCGAAGCAGAGCTCGACCTCCGTCACGTAAGCGAACGACTCGCCAGCGAGCCGACGTGCGACCGTGTGGCAGGCGATCAGCTGCGCGAGAAGCCAGCGCCGTCGTTGCCGGTCGAGCACGTCGTCGCGCTCGAGCGCATCGATCAGCGTCGCGGCATCGCGAACCAGCTCGCGCGTCGCGGGCGGCTCCTGGCCGCCGACGCGCTCGGCGAGCTTGCTCGGGCCGTAGTAGGAGTCGACCAGGCCGTCGAGATGGCGGCCGAGCCGTAGGGCAAGCTCGAGGTAGCGCTCGGCGATCTCCATCGTTGAGCCTCCTCCGAGCACGAGGATAGGGTCTGTTTACGTCAATTCCTGTCGTATACAGGCGGTAACCTGCACTTTGCGATGCGCGCCAGCCGGCTCGTCTCGCTACTGCTCCTGCTGCAGACGCGCGGCCTGGTCAGCGCGCGCGAGCTGGCCGACCGCTTCGGCCTGTCGGTGCGTACCATCCAGCGCGACCTCGAGGCCCTCGCTGCCGCCGGTGTGCCGATCGAGGCGACGCGCGGGCCAGCAGGCGGCTACCGACTCGCCGGCGGCTACCGCACCCGCCTGACCGGTCTCACCTACGACGAGGCCGAGACGCTGTTCCTCGCCGGCGTGCCGGGTCCGGTCGCCGAGCTCGGCCTCGGGACGGCGCTGGCGAATGCGCAGCTGAAGCTGCTCGCCGCCCTACCGGGCGAGCTGCGCGAGCACGCGGCGCTGGCCGGCGAGCTGTTCCACGTCGACGCCCCCGGCTGGTTTCGCACCGAGGAGAAGACGCCGCACCTGGCGACGATCGCGAGAACGCTGTGGGAGCGGCAGCGCCTCGACACGCGCTACCGCCTGCGCGACAAGGTCGTAAGCCGCGTGCTCGACCCGCTCGGTTTGGTGCTCAAGGCCGGCGTCTGGTACCTCATCGCCCGCGCCGCCAGCGGCGGCGTGCGTGTCTACCGCATCTCGCGCTTCGCCAGCCTGCGCGCGCGCGACCAGACCTTCTCACGACCGGCTGACTTCGATCTCGCCGAGTTCTGGGGCCAACGGACGAAGGAGTTCGAGCGTACTCGCCCGCAGATCGAGGTCCGCGTGCGCGCCAGTCGCGTCGGCGCGGTCGCGCTCGGCTGGTTGCTGCCCGGCGAGAAGGAGTCGATCGACCAAGCCACGGCGGCCGCCGACGGCGAGGCCTGGCTCGAGCTGGCGCTGCCGTTCGAGGACCTCGAGCACGCCTACGGCGACCTGCTCGGCGTCGGTCCTGAGGTCGAGGTGCTGGCGCCTGAGGAGCTGCGCAGGCAGCTGACCGAGGCGGCGCGGCGGATGGCGCTGGTGTACGGCGCGCGCTAGAAGTCGGCGCAGTCGTCGAAGCCAAGCTCGCGGGCGACAGCGTGTCCCTTGTCGCCCTCCCGCGCCGCGCCGACGAGCAAGAAGGGCGCCTGCTCGCTCTTCCCCCACGACCGCTCGGCCTGGCGCAGCAGACGTTGGCTGTCGTCGAAGTGATCGAGCATCCGCTCGACCTTCGCGCGCTTATCCGGCGGCGGCGCCAGCTGGTGCAGCTTGGCCAGCGCCGCGCCTCGCGCGCGGACGATGCGGCTAAAGGCGCGGTCGCGCGCGGCGGGGGCCGAGCCGGTGGTCCGGAATAGCGCGCGCGAGTCGGCGACGACGCGCGCGCAGATCGCGTCGCCGTCGGCGGTGTAGCTGGACGCATCACCGCCGCAGCCACTGATCAGGCTAAAGATCACGAGCGCAGCGGCAAAGGCGCGGCCGTCCATAAGCCGTGCCTCGGCAGTCTCGCGACGCACCTCGATCCCTCGGCCGTTCATCGCTTGGCTCCCGACTTCGCAGCCCCAGGTATGGCGCGTGGCCGCGTCGCACGCCACAGCGCAAGCTCGTCCTCGTCATGCCGCCGCGCCACGTCCTCGCCGACGAGACGCTCAAGCGTCGCCGCGGCGAGCCGCCGTGAGCCACCGATGATCGCGGCCAAATCGGCCGCCGACAGCTCGCCGGCGCTGCGCAAAACCGCGGTCGCGAGTTCGGCGCGGGCGCCATCGGGCGCTGGTAGCTGGCGAAGCTGAGTAGCGAAGCGTCGGGCAAGGATGTCGACAACGACGGCCGGCCAGCCTTGCGGGCGCTCCTGGGCGCCGGCGCCGGTCAGCACCAGCTTGCGCTGCAGCGAGTCGATCGCGGCGTTGGTGCGCTTACGGTCGCGGCCAAGCAGCTCGTGCACGTCCGCTGTGCTGAGGGGCCCGCCGTCGAGGATGGCCTCCGCGACCTCGAGTTCGAGCTCGGACAGCTCGACGTCGCGGAAGTCGTGGGGACGGCCGGGGCGACCTGTCAGCGCATAGAGGGCGCCGATCGAGTCGAGCGAGAGGAGCGCCGCGCGGCCGCGGATGTGCTTGCCCATGATCGCCAGCCGCCGATCGGGCAGCTCGTCCTTCCAGCGCCAGACGCGCTCGAAGTCGGGCGTAAACTCGACGAAGCCGCCACGCTCGTCGCGGACTGCCCAGCTGACCTCGCTCTGGCCGGACACCGCCTCCCACAGCGACGGCAGCGCCAAGTCATCGGCCGGATAGACCAGCGCCAGCCCGGCGCGATCGACGAACGCGGCCGCGCCGCGCAGCGAACGAACCCTCCGGCGTGCCGCCGGACGTTCGCCCTCGCCCGCGGATTCGACCTTGGCCCTCATCCGTCTGCGACGAAGATACGTCGCATTCACGTCATCTATCGACGTAATTGGGGCGGCGCGCCGGTCAGCGACTGACCGCCGATCTACTGCGTGCAGGCGATCTCGTCGATCACTCCGTGTGGGCGACGGTGATCACCGGGAGCCTGGCAACAGCGGAGGTGTGACAGCTCGCGCTGCCCTATCCTCGGCGTCGTGCCGCCCTCGGCTTCAAGGTCGAGCACATGCGCGAGGTTCCCCCGAGCGATCAGCCCTTCGCCGGCCTCCAACTTCTCTCGGCACGAGCGGCCGCATTCGTTGCACATGGACGTGCGCCGGGGGCGATGGACCCATTCGCGGACAGCCGGCAAGCCGCGTCTGAGACACAATCAGCGCCTGCGTCGACAACGAACGCCTTGTTTCAACCTGAAGGCTCCATAAAGGGCTCTATACCTGGCGCAAGCTCTGATGGACTCGAACCGTCGACCCCCATTGCGCTGCGATCGCCAACTCGTCGCAATCCACAGCAACGGTTTTGGCTTGCCGCCGAGCGGGCGCCCGGCGCTAGGACGCGCGCAGCGTCCGCAGGACCGCGTTCGCCGCCATGACTTGATCAGGTGATGGCGGCGCCTTGCCGAAGGCGACGCTCAGGTACAACTTGTGCCCCGCGACCAGCACGCTGTCGATAATCGCCGGGACGTAGTACCCCTCTTGCCCGGTCGCTTGCGATCCGTCGACGGTCAGCGGTGGCGTGATCGGCCTATAGGTATCGTCGCGCGGGTCGACACCCGTGTAGTCGACGATATTGATCAGCACGTCATCCGGCCCCATCGCCTCGCGTGCGATCTGGCCAACATCGTCGTCGGGCCTGTGTGGGAAGGCGAAGCTGCCGACTCGGAAGACGGACACACCCAAGGCGTTGACGAACGCCTCGCTGTCCCAGCCGTCAGGGACGGTCAGGTTCAGATTGCGGAGCGAGAGGGAGGGTCGCGTGTCGGTCTGTCGCGGTCGCGTTCACCTCGCGGTCGGCGGCCGTCGGTGACCCGCCGCAGCCAGCGACCACGGCGACGACGACGGCCGTGGCAGCGAAGCAGAGATTCAAGCGCCGGCGACGCATACCAGCAATCGGCATGGTCATCGCTTCTAGATACGGGCGGGGCTCCTAAAGGGCTCCGCCCCTCCGGCCGCACGAGCTTGCAGAACAACTCGGCGCGAGATCCACATGATGCGGCCGAGGCTGCGCCCGTAGGTGCTCTACTGGTTTGGATGCATCCCGCAATCGAAGTTCGCCAGCGCCGTGCGCTTGAGGCGGCGACGGCGATCGCACGCCTGTACGGCGTGGCTCATCACGCGGCATACGTCCTGAAGGACTCCAACAACACCATCGTGCATCTAGCCCCCAGCGCGATCGTGGCCAAGGTCGGGACGACAACGATCCGTGCTGACGCCGGCGAGGTCTTGGCCCGGGAGTTGGAGATTGGCGCACATCTAGCGCGCTACGGCGCTCCAATCGCGCCTCCGACGTCCGCCATCCCTCCAGGCCCACACCGCTACGACGCGATGACCGTCACCTGCTGGAGCTTTCGCCCCCAGAGCGGCGAGCGTCGCCTTTCGGACGGAACCCTCGCAGTCGCCCTGAGGCGTCTGCACGACGCCTTCGCGGACTATCCGGGTGAATTGCCGTCGCTGACGGATGTCCTTGACGGGGCAGAGAGGGTGATCGCCGATCCCTCCTCCACGCCCGAACTCCCCCCGGAAGATCGTACGCTTCTTAAGGCTGCGTCTGCGCGCATCGCGCATCGGATCCGCGGCCTTCACCTTCCCGCCGTAACTCCGCTGCATGGTGACCCACACCTCGACGGAAACGTCCTGGTCACTGCCGCGGGCCCGCTATTCGTCGACTTCGAGGGCGCCTGTACCGGCCCGCCGGAGTGGGATTTGACAGCTCTGCCACGTGAGGTTGCGATGAACTACGACGGCGCAGACATCGCCCTTGCCGATCAGTTGCGGGAGGCGCGGAGTCTCGCCGTCGCCGCCTGGTGCTGGATGCATCCCGACCGCTCGCCCGAGGTCGAGGAGGCCGCCCACTTTCACCTGAACGTGCTGAAGGCTGCTGTCGGTGCCTGAGGGAGACAGCGGACGTTTCACCTTCAAAGAGAGGGGCGGCCCGAGGTTGCGCGGCAACCGCGGGCCTGCGTGCGCGCGAAGGTCGCACGCGGGCCGTCCGCGCTTGACGTTCCTGTTTGGTGGTCGCGCTCCCATGGACGACGTCCGGAGGCGGGAGAAATTCCGGATAGCTGAGTCGGGCAGGGCCCGACTCAGCTATCGATCTTGACCAGTCGAGTCGTGGGCGTAGCACTTACGTTGTCGTTGGCGACGATGGCCAGCAGGAGGGAATGTGTCTGCAATCGCTCGGCCACCCGGTCGCGCTTGTCGCCACCGAACGCCCACTTCGTTGAGCCGCTGGCCGCCGTCGCCCGCGAGGGCGACACTAGAGCCGTGGTCGCCATCTCCGACCGAGTCTGGAACTACTGGCGCGAGGCGCGCGAGCGCGACGACACCGAGATGATTGAGCTGCTGTTCGCGTCCGGCCTGTCGGGGGACGAGGCGTATGACGCACTTCAGAACGCCGTGGGCACCGTGATGGAGGAGTACCTCTCGCAGCCGGAGCCGCCGCCGGGCGTCGACGAGCTGAGCGTCGGCGCCTGCGCGCTCGCGCTCGTGCCGGACGGGGTCGTGCTGCGCGTCGACGAGTACCCGCACGACCTCGAAGAGTTGCTCGGGAGGATCGTCGAGCGGCTGGAAGCCGCCGGCGTCGCGGGCACGCTAGACCTCTACCAACCCACGGCCGTCCAGCCGCCGGAGGTCGTCGACCTGCTTGAGTGCCGGATCCGCCTCCGAGGCGAGCGCGTCCACTACCGCGGAATCAACCACGGTTGGCGATGCGACCCAGGAGCGTTGGCGGCCGGTATCGAGGCGGGGCTCGATTGGGTCGTCACCAACGACCCAGGGCTGCCGTTGTCGCTGATGGTCGGCCTGACGAGCCCGGCCACCCTTAGCCCGCGCGAGGACCTGCGGCGGTATCTGCGCCGCGCGCTCGAGGCGACGGCAGAGGTCGGCGTCGTCCACCTGTCGTCGGTTGGCAGCGACCGCTTCCGCACGCTGGCCGTCGATCCATCGAAGGGTCGCGTCTCGCTGATCGAGGGCGGACGTGCGGTCGCAAGCGACTGGGCAGCGTCGCTCGACGGCGTCGTCGGGATGCTTGTTGCCTCGGCGCCGTGGTCGGTGTACGGGTTCGTCAAGCGCGGCTCGCGCAGCGGCTCGGCCGTCCTCGCGAACTCGCTCGCCGACGACTGGGTGCCGATCCCACATCGGCTCGCGCTCTGGGCCGGCGGCGAGCCGTTCGAGAACGAGCTCGCGCCGGACGCTTTCGGCGCGCAGCTGCTCGGGAGCGGCTACGCCGCCGCGCCGGCTGGACGCGAGTGGAGGCAGTCGGCGGTCGCGGACGGCGCCCTTCTCGTCGAGCACGTCGAGCGCGAAGCGTGGTATGGGCGCCTGTTCGGTCCGTTCGGCGGCTACGCAACGATGCCGACGGACCTCGCGCTCATACCCGATCTCGTCGCGCGCGCGCGAGAGGCTTTTCACGCGCTGCTCTTCACGGACGACGTGGCGCGTGAGCATCTGCGCTGCGACCACAGCGCCACCGCCTGAACGGAGCGGATCGCGGCGTTGAGCAGGCGGCCGATGATCCGTTCGGTCGCCGAGCCTGCGCAGCAGGTCGAGAGATCCTCGACGATCAGGACGGTCATGCCGCCGCCGGCCACCTGGTAACCGCGGTCAGACGTGCCAGCCGCACCCTCCGTGCCTCACCGCTTCCCGCCTGCCGAAAGGCGCGAGTGCGGCCATAGCGATCGGGGGCGGGCCGGGGCGCACGCGCGCACGATCGCGGCAAGCGCAACGAACTCGTCGGGCGGCGAAAACGCAGCGCTCCGCAACCTCGCCGCGTGGCAATTCCGTCCGGCCGGTGTGGCTTCTGCGACAGAGCCTGCTGTGCGGATTCGTCCGCGCATTGTCCTGTACGCAGGCGGCGGCGAGCGACCATCGGTAGTCGGCACAGGCAGCGCCGCCGCGATTCTTTGCCCGCGGAGTTGCCCACGTTCGGTTTTGAGCGCCGGCGGCGCGCGCCCTCTCGGTTCGTGACCCGGGCGTGAGGCGCGGGGGGCACGCGTCGTTCGATTCCTAGTGGCTGCCGCTGCAGTCGCATTCATCGTGCGAGGAGTTGACGCGACCGACGGTAGGAAGTCGTGTTCGCGCGCACGCGTCTTCACCCGCGTTCGCGGGTCTGTGACGTACCTCAGGGGTCGCTATGTCGTGGGCGCAACGCCCCGTCGGCGACCGATCGGCGTCGAGCGAATCACCACAGCGGCAACCAGACCGAGCGCGAGCAGGGCGGCGACGATCACGCCAATCGTCGTCCACGGCCAGCCGTTGCTGCTCGCCGGCGACTGTTCGCCCGGCTGCGGCGGGACGCCGTCTGCGGCCACGTAGATCCCGCCCTTGCCGAGCGCGACCTCGTCGCCAGCGCCATAGCGTCCGCTTCCGTAGCTAACGCGCACGCTCCAACTGCCGGCCTCGGGAAAGGTGATCTGCGCGCTGTACCGGCCGTCGCCGAGGTCCGTCGCGCCGAAACGACGCGTCTGCCCGTGGCCGCGCAGAACGACCTGTACGTCGTTGACGCCCGCGAATCGCTTCCCGTCCGGCAACCAGGGCTTCTTCGGGCTCGGCGTGTAGAGGTAGAAGACGACCGTCTGAGGCTCGCCGGGCTCGACGTCGTTCGGCGACGCCGAGGCGGCGTTTGCGTGTAGCTGTTCGGCGGCGGCCGGCGGCGCGACGATTGCGGCGGTCAAGGTCATGACTAGAAACGGAAGGACGATCTTTCTCATTAGTTCATCTCACTCTCAGGTTGTTCGACATGTACTACACCGCAGGGCTCGCTCTTGTTCCTTCCTCGGCCCACGTGCTAGCGCCCCTGCACCGCCAATCCCCGCTGCGCGAGCCGCCGGCCACTGCACTTGGCCAGTAGAGGCGGGTAGGCGCGATCTCGGTTTGGGCGCATCCCGCCTGCGGCTAGCGGGATGCGCCCACGTCGGCGCGAGGGGGAGTCGCCGGCTTAGGGTGTCGGGCAGGCGGCGCCGCCGACGAAGCCGCCGCCGCTGGCCGGGAAGTCGGCGGTGGCGCTGCCGGTCTCGGCGCCGGGGTTGTTGGCTTGGACGAAGGCGACCACGGCGGCGGTGTCGCCGGCCGCGCCGCCGTAGCCAGGCAGGCGGACAGTGGTGTTGAACCGCTGCCGGAGACGGAAGTCGTCGAGGCCGGCGACGGCGGAGCCGGCGAGGCTGTTGCCGGTGATCGCGGCGCAGGTGAGGCCGCCGCCGCTGGTGATCGCCCCGTTGCGAAGGAGCAGGCCGTTGCCGCCGCCGATGGAGGGACTCGCGATGGAGTTCCCGGTCACGGTCGCGTTGATCGTCGGCGAGCCGTCGCGGCTGAGGATGTCGATCGCGGCGAAGCCGTCGTTCTGCCGGATCGTGTTGTTCGTCACCGCGACGGTGAGCGTGCCCGCGCCCTGGCCGACGGTCGCGATCGCGGAGCTCTGCGCCCCTCCGGAGGCGGCGACGGCCGCGTTGCCGATCGTGTTGTTGTCGATCGTCCGCCGTCGGCTGCGGCACCTGCCTTCAGCTGATGACCGAGGTCGTTATCGGAACTACCAACACCGCTAAGGCCCGCCAGTGCGAGCTGGCCCTGGCCGGCAGTGGCGTCAAGACGACGCGACTAAGCAACCTGCTCGAGGTCGTGCCGGCGATCGCCGAGGACGCGCGTGACGCAGCCGCGAACGCCGCCAACAAGGCACTCGCCTACGCCAGGCTGGTTGAGCGCCCGGTCGTATCGCTCGACTACGCGCTGCTGTTCGACGGCGTCTCCGACGACGAGCAGCCGGGCGTCAAAGTTCGCCGCATCCCCGGCGTGGACGGGCGACCCGGCGACGAGGACGTCCTCGACTACTACGCAGCGCTGTTTCGGCGCTACGGCGGCCGGGTCCGCGGCCGCTGGTTGAGCGGCGTCGCCGCGGCAACGCCGGACGGCAAGCTGGCGAAGGAGAGCGCCGAGGTCAGCCGCGTCTTCGTCAGCAACGCTTGCGCGCCCCGAGTGCCCGGACACCCGCTCGCGTCGTTGCAGCTCGTCGGCGACCGCTATGTGGTCGAGCTCGGCGAAGCCGAGGAGGCGGTGCTGATGGTCGAAACACTGCGCCCGCCACTCCTCGCCGTCGTCACCGCCGTACTCGCCGAGGAGGGCTAGTGGACGTCCGCGAGGGCGCCAGCATCCGCACGTTCAGCGGCAAGACGTTCTGGCCGCTCGAGCCGCGCGCTGCCGACGTCGACATGGTCGACATCGCCCATGCGCTCGCGAATCTCTGCCGCTATGTCGGCCACACCCGTCGCTTCTACAGCGTCGCCCAGCACTCGGTCTTGGTGGCGGACGTTGTCGGGCCGCCGCATCGGGCCTGGGGTCTCCTTCACGACGCCGCCGAGGCCTATCTCGGCGACATGGCCGCTACCGTCAAGGTGGCCGACGCACCGCTCGGCGCCGCCTATCGCGCGGTCGAGGAGAGCGTCACGCGCGCGATCGCCGAACGCTTCGGCCTCGCCTGGCCCGAGCCGGACGACGTCGTCGTCGCCGATCGCGCGCTCCTAGTCGCCGAGTTTCGTGACCTGATGGTGTTGCACGCCGGTGACCTCGAGTGGCTGGTCGAGCGGTACGGGCCGCCGTACCCGAAGGAGGTCGACCCCTGGTCGCCCGACGAAGCGGAGGTCGCCTTCCTCGACACGTATCGCCGGCTTCAGCGGGCCGGCGAGCTGAAGTAGCTACTTGATGCCGAGGCGGACGCGGTAGCAGACGACCATCGGCCAGCGGCGGTCGCCAAGTACGGAGTGCGCCACGTCGCGCAAGCGCGCGAACGCCTCCTCGACTGTCGGCGCCGCCCCATCGAACAGCGCGCGGGGTCCGCCGATGCTCTCGGCCAGGCCGACGACGCGCTCGGCGTTCGTCTCCTCGAGTCCGTGACAGGCGAGCTCGCGCGCGAAGCGGAAATGGCCGCTGGCCCGGATCTGATCGAGGTGGCGCTCCTTCGGCCAAGTCGCAGCGCCGGCCTCAATGCCGAGCTGCTTGCGCGCTGCCTTGCGCGCGGCGAAGAGAGCGGCGAACGCGTCATCGACGTCGGGCTGCACGACCGGCGGCACGTCGTAGTCGTAGCCGGCGAAGACGCCGCCGGCGCGAAGCAGGCGCGTCGCCTCCGCCAGCACCGGCGCCGGCTCCATCCAGTGAAAAGCCTGGGCGCAGGCGACGATGTCGGCCTGGCCGCTCGCAAGGCCGGTCTCGGCGGCGAAGGCTTCGACGTAGCGAACGTTGGCCGCGGCGGTCGCCGCTCGCGCCCGCTCGAGCATGCTCGCGTTGGCCTCGACGCCGACGACCTCCTCGGCCCGCTCGGCCCAGACGCGCGTCGATAGTCCTGTGCCGGCCCCGAGATCGACGACCAGGCGCGGCCGCTCGACCTGGGCGATGATCTGGAGGATGTCGAGGACCGCGGCCGGTGGAGTGGGGCGGTAGGCGTCGTAGATGTCGGCGAAGCCGTCGCGCTCGTAAGCGGAGCGCGCGACCAGCGTCTCCGAGAACGCGCTCATGCCGACGATGCTAGTGCGCGGCCCGGCCGTTCACGAGTGGCGACAGGCACGAGGTCCTCGTGAGCACCTGTCCTGTAGCGGATCATTAGCGCGGCGGCCGTTGGCCATGTGGCGCTGCTTCGCGGCACCACCGCTATGGGCTGTCACACCGCTCGGGTTAGCGACCGGGCGCAGTCTGCGGATCGGAGCGGATGCGGCGTGCAAATGCTCCGATCGCGAGACCGAGGTAGCCGAGGACGGCGATCGCGACGACGAAAGGCGTCGCTTCAGCGGAGAACTCCCATGCGTACCAAGCCGCGCCGGCTAGGGCGGCCGGGAGCAGAAGGAGCAAGTACCAGTCTCGGCCGCTCAGGTAGGTGAGGAAGACGCCGCCGAGCACGATCCCGGCTGCAATGAGCGCAAGGAAGTGATGAACCAGCCAGCCATCTGAGCGGCTCATCGGCGCCGACAGTCGTCGGCGATATCCCCCCTTCCTTGGCGCAACTGGCCATTCAGCGACTACTGGCGAGGAACGCGATCGGTCTGGACGGTGTAGACCGGACGAGGAAATGGCGTTCCGTCTTTCGAGATGGTTCTGCGTTGGGCTAGCTGTTGCCATCGCGACGGCGGCTTCCGGCTGCTCGAAGAGCGGGTCGAAGTCGTCGCCGACGGCGACCGACGAGCAGCCGATGGTCGCGCCTACGCTCGCACCCGCTCCGACTTCCTGCGCTGGGCCGAAACCGCACCGCGAGAAAGTCTCGCCGGACCTGGCTCCACTGGCGGGGCAGAGGCCGGTCTGGGCGGGTTTCTACGCGCCGCTCGACGTGAAGTCGGGAGCGCTCCACCTCCCGACCGACACGCCGCGAACCTCGAACGGTTGGCGGATAAAGACGCTATGGGCGGTGGCTGAGGATCAGCAGGGCCTCGTGAAGGTGCGCGGCGACGACATCAAGACCGGCGCCGTCGTGAGGTTCAAGGTCGGTGAGGCCGCTATCTCGACGACCGGCGTGCTCGATCCCCGGAAGCCGGGAACGGTGACCGCCGCCGGCGAGCCCAGGGAGTTCCCGTCGTATCTCTACTTCGCGGCGTCAGGCTGCTACGAGCTGCACGCGAGCTGGCCGGGCGGCGGCTGGAAGATGGTACTTGGGGTCGGCCGCTGACTCCAGTGCGAAGAGCTGCCCGTCGTAGGCGACCTAGCGCCGAGCTATGTCAGCGGGCGGCGGGCGTCCACTACACCGGGCCGATCCGCGAGGCCGCGCGCCGTCTCGGGGCTTCGTCTTACGAGTGCTCAGGGTGCGCAGGGCTGCATTTGCCGCGGTGACCTGGGCCGGTGACGGCGGTGCTTTGCCGAAGGCAACACTCAAGTACACCTTGTCCCATCGACCAGTGAGCTCAGCCGACATCAGTGCGCAGCGCGGGGATTACCTCGGTGGCGAGGCACTCGGCTTGCTCGTCGGCATCGGGTCCGCCGACCATGAAGTTGAGGGCCGAGAAGCCGAGCCCGACGAACTCGCGCAGGCGCTCGGCGACCGCCGCCGGCGGCCCAGAGACGAGCGAGGGGTCGTCGTTGGCGCGCTCCTCGATGCGGACCTCGACGTTGTATGCGCAAGTGATCTCGCTGCCGTCGCGCTCGGCCTCACGCGCAGCCGCCAGCACGCGCTCGCGCATGACGACGACCTCGTCGGGAGGGGCGTAGCCGAGCGAGGGAATCCAGCCGTCGGCAAGCCGTCCCGTCAGCGCCAACCCGCGCGGGGCGAAGGTGCCGAGCCAGATCGGGATCCGGCGCGCCGGCTTCGGCTCAAGCTCGGCCTCCTCGGTGTGGTAGAGGCGGCCGGTGAACGTGAAGCTCTGCTCGGACCAGAGGCCGCGGATGATCGTGACTGCCTCTTCAAGCCCGTCTGTCTTGTCCCGCGGCGAGCGGACGCCAAGCCCGAAGGCACGGTGCTCATCGTCGGCCGAGCCGCCGCCGAGACCGAGGATCAGTCGGCCGCCCGAGAGCCGGTCGAGCGTCTCGGCCATCTTGGCGACCATCGCCGGATTTCGATACGGCACGCCGAGGACGCGTGTCGCGATGCGGATGCGCGATGTCGCCGCGGCGATAAACGAGAGCATCGTCCACGTCTCGAAGGTCGGGTTCGTTCCGCAGGGGTGATCGGAAGAGGAGACGAAGTCGAAGCCGAGCTGCTCGGCTCGCACCGCGGCGGCGATGGGGTCGGTACCTGGCGCGGCGGTCGTCGGGATGTTCAGGCCGAACTCGAGCGCTTTCATTGGACGGCCCTCGAGACGGCCGAGCGGCGCGATCGGCTTTGACCGCTCACGCCTGTTCCCACGCGCTGCGACAGTCGCATTGGCGTTGACCTTCCCGCGCCGGTGACCTTTCATGGCGCGGGCTAGCGCCGCGGCCGAGCGCCAGCGGCGAGCGCGCGAGTAGCCAGAACGAAAGCTCGACTGCCGGGCCGATGCCGACGGCGAAGGCCAGCGTGCCGACTCCGACGGTGCCGCCGAGCGCGAAGCCGGCGGCGAGGGCGGCGACCTCGATTGTGGCGCGGACGACGCCGATGCGAAACGGCGTCCGCCGCGCCCCGACGACCATCAGCGAGTCGCGCGGCCCAGCGCCGAGATCGGCGCCGAGGTAGAGGCCGGTTCCGACGCCCATGAGCGCAAGCCCGGCGATCAGCAGCCCGATGCGGACCGCGAGAGGCGCCTCGGCCAGTGCCACGACAGGCTCGAGCGAGCTCACCACCTCGACGAACGTGCCGACGAGAATCGCGTTCGCCAGCGTGCCGACGCCGATGCGCGCGCCAAGGAGCCACGCGCCGGCGAGCACGACGGCGCTGACGACGATGTTGGCCGCGCCGAACGACAGCGGCGTCTGCTGCGCCAGCCCCTGATGGAGGACGTCCCACGGCGACAACCCGAGCCCGGACTCAAGCAGGGCGACGATGCCGGTGGCGAACAGGAACAGCCCGGCGGTGAGCAGGAGAAGCCGCGTGCCAAGGCCACCGCGCAGTCGAGGCGGGGCGCGCATCAGTAACCGAGCGCCTCCTCGACGAGCACGATCGTCGTCCGGCCAGGGATTGGCTCCCGCTCATAGACGACGAGCTTATTGACGCCGCTACCGGCCACGCCTTCGGCCTCGCGGACGCGCACGTCCTCGAGCGGAAAGGCGATCTGGTAGACGCGCCTGATCGCGCCGTCGAGGTCGCGGACGATCTTGTTCGCGCCCACGATCCAGATGATCCGCGCTGGTCCCCAGACGTACGGGCCCTGGCGCGTGCCCATCGCGTCGCAGCCGACGACTTGGCCGGTACGGGCGACGGCTTGCACGGAGCCGATGAACGCGTCGGCGAAGATGACGTTGCGCTTGCGCACTTGCAGGCGTTCCAGCGCGTCGTCCTCGGCCAGCCAGTCGAGGTTGCCGTAGTGGAAGTTCTTCGAAGCAGTGAGCGCGTCGATCAGCCCGATCTCCTCGAGCGTCGTCGAGCCGCCGGTCGAGACAAGCGCCCCCGGCGGAAGCAGCGACAAAACGAGCTCGCGCGCCGCGTCGCCGCCTTCGACGGTGCGCGGCTCGAAGCCGCGAGCGGCGAGGGCGTTCAGCAGCGGCCGGTCGATGCGCGGCAGGACAAGTTCCATTCCCGTCCATCGTGGCTGCAGGTACCCTATTAACACCAATCCGGTTAATCGTGCAAACCCTTAATGAAACTGATACGTGGCTCGGACTCGAGTTCCGCCACATCGTCGCCCTCGACACCGTCGCCCGCACTGGCTCGTTCGGCCGTGCCGCCGCCGAGCTCGGCTACACGCAATCGGCCGTCAGCCAGCAGATCGCGACTCTCGAGCGCATCGTCGGCGAGAAGCTGATCGAGCGCCCCGGCGGCGCCCGCAGAGCCTCGCTCACCGAGTCCGGGGCCGTGCTCCTTCGCCACGCCGAGGCGATCGTCGCCCGCCTCGATGCCGCGCGCGCGGATATCGCCGCGCTGCACGCGGGCGAGGCCGGGCGGCTGAGCATCGGCACCTACCAGAGCATCGGCACACGCCTGCTCCCGGCGGTGATGCGCCGCTTCGTCGGCGACTGGCCGGCCGTCCAGATAGCCCTGTCCGAGCCGCACACCGATCAGGAGCTCTACGGCCTGCTCGAGCGCGGCGAACTCGACCTCGCCTTCTGCAGCCAGCCACTGCCCGACGGCCCGTTCGAGGCGCTCGAGCTCATGAGCGACCCGTACATCCTCCTCGTCCCCGCCGACAGCCAGCTCGCCGAGCGCGACGAGGCGACGATCGACGACATCGGCGGCATGCCGATCATCGGCTGCGCCGCGACCGGCGTGAAGTTGCACGACGCCCTGCGCGCCTGCGGCTACACGCTCGAGTTCGCCTTCCGCTCCGACAACAACGGCACGCTCCAGGGTCTCGTCGCCGCCGGCTTTGGCGTCGCGCTCGTACCACTCCTCGCGGTCACGCCGGGTGACGACGCACGCGTGACGGTGCTGTCGCTCGAACCGCCGGTGCCACCGCGACGCATTGCCGTTGCCTGGCACCGCGACCGCCATCGCTCGCCGGCGGCGCGCGCATTCATCGACGCCGCCCGCGAAGTGAGCGCCGCGCTCGAGCTCGAGCTGGTGCCGAATTAACCCGGCCGCGGCCGAGCCTCGAGCGGGGACGCTGACTCTTATCTCCCGGCCTCCTGCGCCCGATCGCCGCGCCGAACTGGCCACATGCGCCCTTCCGCTCGCCGGCGAGTGTTACCGCTCCGCCCGAATTGCGAGGTCGACCGCCATCTCGACCGCCGCATCGACGTAGCGCTCGCCGTGGAGGGAGGCGAAGACGACCTCGTCGCCGATCTCAACGAGCGCGGCCCAGTGGCTGCCGTTGGCCCCACCCGCCGGGTAGCGCGGGAAGCGGTAGATGCGCACGCGCCGGCCGCGCGCGCTGACCGTGCGGACGAGCAGCGCGTCGCCCTTCGCCTCATGGACGAAGTCCGAGAGGACCCACTTCTCGACGATCTTGGTCTTGCCGCCGCCAACGATCCAGTGCTCGACGCCCTTGAGCGGCCGGCCGTGGAAGCCGCCGGCGTTCGTGAAACTGATCTCCCACACGCGAGCCTCGCCCTCGAAGGTCATCGAGCCCCAGAGACCCTCGCTCCTGAGCAGCGGGATATCGGGTATCAGCCTCGGGCAAACGACGCGGACACGAACGAGGCGGCGAGCCTCCGCGCAGGCCGCGCCCACGAGGCCAGGGATGTCACGAGTGAGCTCGAGCTCGCGGAGCCGCGCTGCTGTTAGGGGCGGTCGCGTCTCCTCACGAGTCTGAGGAGCCTCGGTATCGCCACAACCGGATGCAAGACAGACGGCCGAAGCAAGAGCGACGGCAACGGGAATCCGCATACCTCGGCTACGAATGCGAGCGCTGACGAGGTTCGTGCAGCCAACCCAATAGTGCTCGCATCGTGGGATCTAGTTGGCATCCCGACTGCGAGCAGACCGAGCCAGCGCGCGCGTTGCTCGAGGTCGCTCGACTGGTCTGCAGTGAACTCTGACAAGGCCCAGATGACGGGTGCGCCGACGCTGAACTATGCGTCTGCCCCACGTTCGATCTCGTGCCCACGCATGCCGAGAGACTCGACCACCTACAGCTGGCGCTCATGCGTGGTAGGCGACTTCGCGCCTCAGCCGTCGGCGTGCACAGCGACGGGGCGCGGCGGTTGATGCCCGACTGGCTACAAGCGCCGACAGCGCACCACGAGGTAGACAGGCCCCGAAGGAAGGCCGCGCGCCGCCGGCCACTCCGAGCCCGGCTTCGGCTCTCCCAGGCGCTCGACGGCGAGGTCGTGCTCGACGAGCGTGTTCAGGTACGTCGACAACGTGCGGTGGGTCGCGCCGACCTTGCCGCGCAGCCCGGTGTTCGAGGCCAGCCACCAGCCTTCGTTGTAGTAGGTCGCGTCGGTCGGCCAGCTGCTCGGCGCGTTGTCACCCCAGCCGGCGAAGCACGGGTGCAAGATCGCGAACACGAACCACGCACCCGGCTCAGTCACGCGCCGCACCGTCGCGCACGTCGCGCCGAGGTCGGGAATGTCGGACAGCCCGAAGTGGCAGACGACGCCTTTGAACACCTCCCCTTGCAGCGCGTCGGGCGACATGGCATCGGCGTGGACGTATGCGATGCCGAGCGGCCTGCGCTCCTCCAAAGCGCGCGCGCGCTCGAGGAGCGCGGCCGACACGTCGGCGCCGACGATGACCGCGCCGCGGCGCGCCAATTCGCGGCTGATGCGTCCCTGCCCGCACGCTAGGTCGAGCAGACGCAGTCCGCGTGGGTCAGGCACGAGGTCGAACAGCGCCGCGGAGACGGCGTCGCTCGTATCGTCGCCGACCATCTCGTCGTACAGCTCGGCAATCTCGTCGTAACGCGCTTGCGATCTCACTGTCGCTGAGACTGTAGGCCGCCCAGTCCCGAGTCGTATCGCCGGCCTTCGGGCTCTGTCTGCGACGCTGCACCTCCTGAGCGGCGCCATGTCACTGCGGGGAGCTATTACGCCGCCGCGCGGCGCGCCTCGACTTCGGAGGGCCTCCGCGACGATTTGGCCGGATGCATCGGCTGCGGCTGCCTGTCGCTGCATCGCTGTCGCCTTTACAACCCCGGCGCCGCCGCCGCGACTCTTGGCACCGGCCCGCGCTATCTGCTCGGCGAAAGCTCTGAGGACATCGCATCCCGTCAGGGAGCTGCTAACGGTGGTGAGCGACTTAAGCCACCGTCGAGTCGGGCCGATTCAGAGCGGGCGATGCTGTATCTCGCCCTAGTCGCTGGAAGCTTCGCGATCGGAGTGATCCTCGGGAGGTGGTGGACACTCGCCGCAGCGGTCGGGCTCGGGATGCGGGTCGGCGTCGGGGAAGACGTCGAAGTATCCGGTTGGTATCTCGGACTCGGATACGCAGTGCTAGCTGGCCTCGCCATAGCGGCTGGCGTTCTCGTTCGCCGCCGTCTCGCCAACCGCGGGGGCTGAATCGCCCTATCGGACCACGCCACTCGATTCGCGGGGACATGGTTCAGGCGCTTCGCTTCCATGCACGGCGTTGGCGGCGGCGGAGAATCTCGGTGTGACTCCCGTGGCCTCTTCGGCGAGCAGGGACGGCTTCCGGCTCCATAAGGCTTCACACTCACGGCCGCGTCGCGACGCGGAGCTGTTGGGATTCTGCTCCGATCGAGCGCGCGCGCGGGAGAGCGAATGTCGGCCGGCGTTAAGAACGCTGGCAGGCGCGCGTGCGAGCGAGCACGCCTGGCGGTGGGCCGGGAATCGGGCCACTGGCGCCGATCACGGGCTCGACGTCGTTGATCGAACGGGAGCGCGCGGAGTGCGCGCATCGGCAGGGCAGGGTCCGAGCCATCCCCGCGGTAGACCTTGACCTGGGCTCCGCTCGTGAACAGGACCGGCGCGCTGCCGATCGTGCCGACGAGAGCGGCCCGGACACTGCGATGCCGCCAGATCGGCGCGCGGGCAACGGCAAACAGAAGTGTAGGCAGCGGGTCGTGCGCGGGTAACGCGAAACACTAGAATCGTGGCCGTGGCGGATCCCGGCATCTGAGCTCAAGGACGTCGCTGCCCTGACGAGGCGCGCGTCTTTCACGAATAGAGCTAGGGCGCGAATTTCACGTCCTGCCGACCGCACCTTCTAGGTGGTTGTTCGGCGGCGCCGTGCGCGTGCGCGGTCGCCGCACCATGCTGATCACGCGTAGCCGCGTGCTGATTGACAGAAGGAGAATCCAATGGTCGAAGAAGCAAAACTCGAATCCATCACATCAGGGCTCACCCCGGTATCCCCAGGGTGGTTCGTTGTCAACGCGCGAGAGGCCGCCTGGGTCAACAACGACAGCACCGGCGGCGTCTGCATCTTCGAGTCCGACGACTTCGTCTTGCGCGGTCGTCCGGATCTCAACGAGTACATCAAACCGGGGGCGGGTTTCACCCTCCGCGTCGCCTCACCGGGGCAGCCGGCCGGCCTATATCACGCCGAGTCGGTTGAGGAGGACTTCTTCATCCTCATGGGCGAGTGCATCCTGATCATCGAGGACGAGGAACGTCACCTCCACGCCTGGGACTTCGTGCACTGCCCGCCCGGCACGGCGCACACCTTCATCGGCGCCGGCGACGGGCCGTGTGTGATTCTCGGCGCGGGTAACCGCGACTTCGACGACGACACCTTCTGGCGCATTTACAAGCGCTCGGAGGCTGCCCTCCGCTACGGCGCGAGTGTCGACAGCGACACGAGCGAGCCAAACCCGCCGTGGCGTGATCAGTGGCACGTCGCGCGGCCCGACCGTTGGGACGAGCTCCCCTGGAGCGAGTAACGGCGCGTGCATGATCGACGCGGGTCGAATGTAGCCGGATACTCGAGCGGGAGGCCCGCCGTCACTGACGGCGGGCCTCCTCTAGCTGGTCCTAAGGGCAACGAAGACGGCGGCGAAGCACGGTCCGCTGCGCCGCGAGATCGCCGCCTCTGAAGAGACAGAGTCGAGCTGGTGCGGGAGAACCTAAGGCGCGCCCAGGCCGCTCATGGAATCGGCCATTTCCGATTTCGTTTGGGGGATCGCGACGGGGGCTCGCACGGACGAAGTTCAGTGTGTGACGCACCGCACATCGCTACTCGTCGTCCTCGCTCTCGCCGCCATCGTCACCGGCTGCGGCGGCGCGCCTGCAGACACAGACCAGGCGACACCGAGACCGGCAGCCCAGGCGCCGCCGGCTAAAGCGATCGTCGACACAGGCCGCGCCGATCTGGTCGCCGCGGCCACGCGCATTTGCGCGCGCATGGAAGACCGCTATGCCGATCTCGCCAAAACGACGACGCCACCTACGGCGAAGCAGATGGCGGCGATCGTTAACGCGTGGGCGGTCACTGTTGACGAGCTGCATGACCTGGCGCCGCCGCCGGCCGAAGCGAGGCGGTTCAAGCGCATGCTGAGACATTTCGATGACGCGATTCGCGCCGCAAGAGCGCTTCCGGAGGCCGAGGGCGAAATGGCCCTTGTGCCAATCGCCGCCATGGCCGACTCAGGGATGAAGGGTGGCACGATCGCCCACTCCTACGGCCTCGACGAGTGCAGCCTCTTTCCCCCGGCGCCGAAGCCGGGAGAGCTCGAGCGCTACGTTGAGGAGCAGATGCGCAAATCCGGCGGGATCTTGGGGCCCGGCGGGATCAGAAATCCGCCGGCCGGGCGGCTCGAAGACCGCCTGCCGAAGCCGAAGAAGCGGCCCTAGACGCGTCGGTCACCAGCGGGCGCATCGGCCTGTCGAGGGTAGGTGCTCGGCGCTACCGGTCTACCCGTGCAGGATCCCGGCCAAGTACGACCGGCGAGACGCCGCGTTCTCAGTAGCGCGATGCGCCATGTACTTCGCCGACGTATCGGCGCGAGGGCGGTGACGCATGAAGCGGCTGCTGCCCTGCGTACTGGAACGGGAGGCCGAGTGCGCCGGATCGTTGGAGCAGAGTTGTCGACATGGGGGCTAGAGCCGGGCGCAGCCTTCGAGTCCGAGAGAGCGGGCGGCCGCATGGGCCTCGTCGTCCTCGTGAGCGGCGGCAATGAGCGTCGGTAGCACCATCTCGCTCTCGCCAAGGCGCTGAGCCTCTTCCAGCAGCCTCTGGCTCTTTCCAAGCTGTCGCAGCATCTTCGCTGCCGTCGCTGCGTCGTCTGCTGGCGGCTCGAGGCGGCGCAGCTCACGGATCGCGTTGCCCCGCGCCGTCGCTAGCTCGCGGAACGCCTCGTCGGCCGCGGGGCCGCCGGGCTGAATGGCGGAACGGTCGGGAAACTGGTCGACGACTCTGGCGCAGATGGCGTTGGCGTCGTCGACGTAGCTGGCCTTCGTTTCGTCACCGTTGCATCCGACGCCGACCGTTGCCAGCCCAAGCAAGGTGACCAATATCGATGCGATGGAGCGGCGATTCATTTCCTTGCCTTCGGCCCTTCGACGATCACACTTGATCGCTAGAAATCCCACTTTCGGAACGCTGGCATGAGCGGTTAGGCCGCGGCCGGCTCGGTCGTGTCGATCTCGGCACCGGCCACTCCGTCGCGCTCTCCCGCTGGTTGTTCGAGAGTCCGGTAGGCGAGGGTCGTGGCGATAGCGAGCGCGGCGAGGGTCGCCCAAAGGGTGTACGCGCTGCTCGCCAGCGCGACCGCGACCAGCGCCGGAGCCACCGTCTCCGACACGCCCCACGCCATCTGGTGGAGCGCCGCGTAGCGGCCGCGCAGATGCAGCGGCGCGAGCGCCGCCGGTAGAGCATCGGCCGTCGGCGCGTAGATCGCCTCGCCGACGCCAACCAAGAACGCGCCGGAGAAGAGGACGACATAGGCAAAGGAGGCGCTGATAGGCGCGACGAGGAAGAACAGGAACGCGACCGTCCAGAGGCTGATCGCGAGCTGCATGTTCCGCAGCCGCCGCCGGCCGCGAACGAGGCGACTGACGAAGATCAGCCCCGCGGCGGCGGTCGCCGTCACCAGCCCGGTCACAAGACCCGGAACCCACGTTGACATGTCGAGCTGCTCGAGCACGAACACAGGGAGCGCCAGAATCGGCGCCGTTAGCAGGACGGTCGCCGCCACGTTAAGGCCAGCCAAGGCGACGTTGACGCGGTCGGCGAGCGCGGCGCGATAGCCGCCGCGCGAGTCGCGCTCCTCGGCGGCCGCGGTGATGGGCGCACCGCGAACCGCGAGCAAGACGAACGCGACGACGGCGGCGAAGCTGAGTCCATTGGCGATGACGATCATCCGCAGCCCGTCGGTCTCGCCGGCGACGAATGCGAGGCCGGACAGCGCCTGGCCGGCGGAGAGCCCGACATAGCGCGCGCCACGGAGCCGGCCGAACCAGCGCTCAAGTTCATCCGCCGCCGCTATCGATGCGACGAGCGGCGTGTAAGCGGCCCAGAAGATGCGGAGGTTCGCACTGAGCAGGAAGGCGGCGAGGCCGTATCCCCAGGCGCTCGTCCACAGCAGGAGCGAGGCGCAGCCGGCGACACCGAGCAGGTTGGCGGCGACGACGACTCGCACGGGTCCGAGGCGGTCGACCGCCGCGCCGGCAACCGGGCCGGCTGCGATGCTCGCCCCCGCGCCGATCGACAGGATCAGCCCGGCGATCGGCAGGGACAGGTTCACAACCTTGAGCGCGTAGACGAGCTCGAACGGAACGAGCAGGCCGCCGCCGAAGGTGTCGACGAACATGGCTGCAATCAGCAAGCGTCGACGTGGCGTCTTCATCGCTCGCGCCCGATGTTGTCTGCGGTGGCGCCGTTGCGTGCTATTTCCAGCTGCTCCCCAGGCGCTGGCTGAGCTCGAAGATGTTGCCCTCGGCGTCCCTGAAGTAGCACCAGTAACCCTGGGCGTCCTCTCCGCCGTCGATCTCCGTTACGGCTTCGACGCCGCGCGCGACCAAGGCGTCACGAGCGGCGTGGATGTCGTCGGTCGCGAACCCGACCTGGTAGCGCGCTCGGTCGTACTCCGGCTCGTCGCTGCGCTGCAGCAGCTCGAGGATGTTCGGGAAGCCCATGTCGAAGTGCACCCACCCCTCACCGGCGCCGAGCTCGCTGAGCCCGATTGCGTCGCGGTAGAAGCCCCGTTGCGCCTGCAGGTCCTCGACGACGACACCGATCCAGTTCGGCCACCTGAGCTCCGCACTCGCCATCTCGGCTCCTTTCTGATCCGCCACCTCACGGTGGCCTCGCTTTATCCGAGAATAAGAGTTAAAGTTAACTTTATGTCAAGCCCTCGCCTTGCCGGGCGTGCTCCGAACGCTGCCGACCTGCTGCCGATCGGCGAGGTGGCGGGGCGAAGCGGGCTGGCGCCTTCGGCGCTGCGCTTCTATGAATCGATCGGGCTCATTCGTTCCGAACGCAGCGGTGGCGGTCAGCGTTTGTATCGGCGGCACGTGTTGCGTCGCGTCGCGGTGATCCGCGTCGCGCAGCGCATGGGCCTCACGCTGAACGAGATCGGCGAGACGCTCTCACACTTGCCCGGGGACCGCGCTCCGACGCGCGCCGAGTGGGAGCGGCTATCGCGGGTCTGGAGAGAGGAGCTAAGCGAGCGCATCGCGACGCTCGAGCGCCTGCGCGACGACTTGACCGGGTGCATCGGCTGTGGCTGCCTGTCGCTGCAGCGCTGTCGCCTCTACAACCCCGGCGACGCCGCATCCCAGCTCGGTAGTGGGCCGCGCTACCTACTCGGCGACAGTTCCGAAGAGATCGGGTCAGACGTGAGCAGGTTGGAAGCGGCTCCGCGGCGGCGCTGACGCCGGTGCGGTGCGACGTCGAGGGCGGGCGCGCGCGCGACGGTGCGCCGCGGACGGCGCGACCTGAGCTGAGAGCGCGGTGACCGCGACGGCGATCGGGGCAAAGGGGTCGATCCCAGCGCCACACAGCCGCCGGCATCGGATAGGCGCCGCCTGCTGAGCCTCGTAAGCCGAACGGACGAACACCCCGCCGGGAAGACGCGACGTCGCATTGTTCGACTTGCGCGGATCTGAAGTACGCGCCACCGGAGCGTCAAAGCGTTGCGACCCGCGGCAGCGTGCGAGGCAGCTTGTCACGGCGCGGAGCGGTAGACCTCTGTCCGCTCCCACGCCAATCGACCGGCGTCACCGACGCGCGCCGTTACGAACATGCCGGGACCGAGCTCGCGCTCGTCGAAGAGCTTGAGTCGGCGCGGGCGGAAGAGATAGAAGCGGTAGGCGCCGAAATCTGTTTGGCGATAGTCAACGAATCGCTTCGCGTAGATCGCCTCGGCCTCCTCGGCGTCGGCGTGCTCAACTGGGCGCGCCGACCCGAAGAGCTGGATTCCCCGGTCGGCCGTGCCCCACGTCTGAGTCGAGTCGTAGACGGCGATCGCGATCGTGTCGTTTGTGCGGATGTTGCGCGAGTGCTTCGCGCTGGGATCCGACATCCAGACAAGCTCGAACTCGAGGCTCCACGCGAAGTACGCCGTGTTGACATGGGCGCGGCCGTCGGGCGCCACCGTCGCGATGGCGCACAGGGCCGAGGCGTCCAGGAGACGCCGCGCGGTTGTCGCGATCCGGCCGGCAGCGATCCGACGTTTCGATTGCTCGATTGCCATCGATCCCTCCTTTTGGTTGACCTGCTCCGAGGGAGTCACTCCTTGTTGAAGATCACTTCGACGCGTACGCGCGCCGCTGGTTGTGACCGCTTCACGACAATGACCGTCCACTTGCCGGGGCGCTGCGCTTCCAGCCTCGGGAAGGCCAGCGAGCAGACCGAGCGCTCGCCTTGCACCTCGCAGGACGCCTGGTCGTGTGTCGTATCGAGCACCCGTAGCCGCTGCCCGTACCAGGTACGGATGCTGACGGCGACGTCCGCGGTCAGTGGCGTGTCGACGTGTACGTCCCACGTGTGCTGGGGCGGCGGCAGCGCGGTGATCGTGAACCGGGTGGTCGAAGGCCCGGCGGTCATCTCGAGGGTCTGACCCTGCGGCTTGCCGATTAGGGCTGCCGGGTCGGTCGCCATCGGCACGGACGGGGACGGCTCGGAAGGCTCTGGAGCGGTGGTCATGTCTGTCTTGTCGCCTCCGCTGCAGCCGCCGTTCGCTATCGCCGTGAGGCAGGCAACGGCCAGCACGCTGCGGGCGCTCACGCGAGCGCGGCCAACGAGGCGCCGCTGACACAGTCCGGCGTCAGATCCCCGCCCCGTGCCGCGCTACTGATGGCTGCGGCGTTCGCTGCGAGGCCGCCTCGGCTTCGGCCGTTAGCTGGCCGGCGATCTCGCGCGCCCGCTCGGCCTCGGCTGTGCGCCCGCCCCCGGCGAGCGCTTCGGACCACGCTTGCGCAGCCTCGGCGGCGTCGTACCACTCGCTTTGGGCGCGGAGCACCGCGACCGCCTCGGCGAACGCGGCATCCGCACCATCGATATTTCCTTGAGCGGCCAGCGCCCGTCCGAGGGTGTCGTGCGCCGCGCCACGTGCGGCCGCGTCGCTGTCGCCGAGCAGATCGACGGCCTTGCGCGCGAAGGCGATCGCCGGGTCGGCTGCCCCGGAGGCGATCGCCTGCCGTGCTTGCTCGATCCGCAACCAACAGAGGTCGTTCTTATCGGGATGCGAGCCGAGCAGGGTTTCGGCACGGCGGAGATCCGGGCGCGCCTCGTCGGGCCGCCCGGCCATCGTGCTGACGGCGGCCTGCGAGAGGTAGGCGCGGCCGAGCAGACGATCGTCTTCGCTCTGTTCGAGAAGCCGAATAACACGGCCGAAATGATGGCCGGCCGAGCGCAGCTCGCGCTCGAACATCGCCAAGCGACCGGCCGCCCAGTGGACGCGGGCGCGTGTATAGAAATCCTGGACTCCTTTCGAGCGCCAGACGGCCTGGCGGAGAATGTTCCGCGCCTCGGCGTAGCGGCCGCCGTCGGTCAGCGCATAGCTCAAGTAGACAGCAAAGCGCACCCAGACGATCGCGTTCGCAGGCGCGCGCTCATCGATCTCGATGAGTGCATCCTGCAAGAGGCCGACGGCCTCATCAGCCTTGCCGCTGACTGTGTAGGCGCGGGCCAGTGTGGCGACGGCGAGCGCGTCGGAAATTGGCGACAGGTACGGGCGCGCCTCTTCTAGCCGGTTGATCACCTCGTCGTAGTCGCCGCGCGCCATCGCCACCGCGCCGAGGCGCGCCTGCGCTTTGGCCGCCGCCGGCTGATCACCGGCCCGCTCGGCGTCGGCCAGCAGCCGGGTCAGCTCCTGCTGCGAGGCGTCGCCTTCGTCGAGGCGGAGCTCGAGGTCGAGCTCGCTCAGGCGACGATCGCGCTCGAGCGCGGTGCCGGCGGCAGCGGCGAGCGGACAGGAAACGCATTGGTTACGACTACAGAGGCGACAGACGCGCTCGCGGTCGCCGGCCTCGACCACATGGGCGACAAGGATTTTTTCGAGCAGGCGTACGAGCTCAGTCTGCTCGGCTTCGCTCAGCGGCCGGACGAGCGCGTCGAGCGCGTTGCCGCGTTGAGTGAGTGTCTGCTGTACCAGCTGCCGGCCGGCGGGAGTGAGGTAGAGGGCGAGCCGCCGTCCGTCGCCCTGGCGCCGCTCGACCCAAGCGCGCGCCTCCAGTCGGTCGACGAGGCGAACGCCACCCGGCTGCGAGAGCGCGAGCGGGCGGCGCAGCTCGTCGAGGCTGAGGCCAGGCCGCGCGTGTAACAGCGCCATTGCGGCTGGCGCCGCGCCGCCGAGCTCCAGCACCTGCTGGACCGCCTGCTCGCCAGTGTCGGCCATCAATTGGGTCGCGGCCGCGATAAGGTTGACGCGATCAGAATGCATGCGTAAGGCATTTTACGTGAACAGACGGGAATCCCTCTTCCCGGGAGCAGCAAGCTGCCCCATTACCGATCGGAGGCGGCATGACCGTCTTGATCGTCGAGAACCTTCCGCTGCTGCGGCGGCTCTTCGTCGAGACGCTGACGGCTGAGGGCGAGCCGGTGCTCTCGGCCGCGAGCTACGAGGAGGCGCTCGATCTGGCCGAGCACGGCGTCTCACGCGTCATCACCGACATCAATCTTGGCGGACGCTCCGGTCTCGAGCTGCTCAAGGAGCTGCGCGCCCGCCGGCCCGAGCTGCCGGTGGCCTGCATGTCGGCCGATCGATCGCTTCTGGTCGAGGCCGGGCGAGCCGGCGCCGATGCCCTCTTGCAGAAGCCGTTCGACCTCGATGACCTGCGCCTGATCGCGCGCCTCCTGCGCCTGGAGGCCGAGATCCCAGCGCGCTTCCGGCCATGATTCCCCGCTCGGAGCTCCGTCCGAGTCAGCGCAGGCCCGTCGCCGGCGGTAGTGGCACGCCGCCATCGTCAGGCGCAGCGAACTCCACAGAAGCGTCGGCCGACGACGTTGAGCGCATGGCGACGGTCCTCGGCCGCGCGCGCGCCCGCGTTCTCCTCGCGCTGCGGCAGGCGCGGACGACGGAGCAGGTCGCCGAGGAGATTGGCGCCGCGAACAGCACCGCCTCGGAGCATCTGAACGCTCTGGCGAACGCCGGTCTAGCGACGCGACGTCGCGAGCAACGGCTCGTCTACTACGAGCTCAGCGAGCGCGGCCGCCGGCTAGTCGCGCTGCTCGTCGAAGACGATCACTAGCGCAAGCCAAACCTGCCCGGTGCAACCGCGGACGGCCTTATCTCGGTCGTGACACCGGCCCGTCGCCCGAGCGCCATTCGCGCTGTAGCGCTGCTTTTGCTAGGGATTCGGTTAAACCCGAATGAAATTCTGGCCGACGAAATTCGGAAGATCCCGAATATCTTGACAGATTTCAGCAAGTGTGAATAGCTAACGATTAAGCCGGCGCCACATTCGCGCCGAGAATTAGCAGGCGAATCAGGGTCGAGGGAGGGCATCAGTGAGGAATCGAGTTGGCCGCAGCGTCGTCCTCCCGGCTTGTCCCTCCCTGCGGTTCCCCACCGGAACCCGCACGCTGTGAGCTCCCGGCCCTTGCCCAACGTCCACCCAAAGCCCCATGCGCGGGCGACGATCGAACGGAGCTGCCAATGAGGCCGACACCCCTACGAGCGCTGACGCTTGGTGCCCTGGTCGTCTGCGCGGCGCTCGTCGGCCTCGTAGCCGGCTCGGCCTTGGCCGTCGACCCTCCGGCGGACCTCCAGTACGCCTGCGCGAAGAAGAGCAACGGGCTGATGCGCGCCGCCACCAGCCCGGCCGACTGCAATCCAAAGACAGAGAACGTCGTCACCTTCAGCGTCGCCAGCCCGGTCACGCTCTGCGCCAAGCCGGACGGCTCCGTCCGTCGCGGCGCCTGCAGCGGCGCTGGAACCACGTTCACGGCACCGGCGGCGACGCCGGCCTACTTCTGTGCCGACACCTCGAACGGCAACGTGCTGCGCAAGGTCGCCGACCCGGCCAGCTGCTCGGGCAACGAGACGGCCTTCGTCGTCGTCGACCACCCGCCGACCGACATCGCGCTCTCGAACTCGAGTGTGGCCGAAAACGAGCCTGTCGGAACGACCGTCGGCACGCTCTCCGCGACCGATCCCGACGCCGGCGACAGCCACACGTTTACGCTCGTCTCCGGGACGGGTGACGCCGACAACGCGTCTTTCCAGATCACCGGCTCGACGTTGAAGACGAACGCCGTCTTCGACTACGAGACGAAGAGCTCGTACTCGATCCGCGTCCGCGCCACCGACCTGCTCGGCCTGTTCTACGAGGAGGCCTTCACGATCACGATCACGGACGTCGTCGAGAACGCTCCGCCAACCGACATCCAGCTCTCGAACTCGACCGTGCAGGAGAACCAGCCGGGCGGGACGAACGTCGGCACGCTGACGACGACCGACCCCGACCCGGGCGACACGCACACATACTCGCTCGTCGCCGGCGCCGGCGACGAGGACAACGCGAAGTTCCAGATCTCCGGGTCGACGCTGCAGACCGCCGTGCCGCTCGACTTCGAGGCGGACTCGAGCCTCTCGGTACGCATCCGCACGTTCGACGGGAGCAGCGGCTACGAGGAGTCGTTCACGATCACGGTCACGAACGCGAACGACCCGCCCAGCGACATCGCGCTCTCGAACTCGTCCGTGGCCGAGAACGAGCCCGCCGGGACGAACGTGGGCACGCTGTCCGCGACCGACCAGGACGCGGGCGCGACGCACACGTTCAGCCTTGTCGCGGGCTCCGGCGACGACGACAACGCGAAGTTCCAGATCTCCGGCTCGACGCTGCAGACCGCGCAGTCGCTCGACTTCGAAGCTGACTCGAGCCTCTCGGTGCGCGTGCGCGCCGACGACGGCGCCGGCGGCACTTTCGAGAAGGCACTCACGATCACCGTCACGGACGTGAACGAGGCGCCGACCGACATCGCGCTCTCGAACGCGAGCGTCGCCGAGAACGAGCCGGTGGGTACGGCGGTCGGGACGCTGTCGGCGACCGATCCGGACGCCGGCGACACGCACACCTTCGCTCTCGTCGCCGGCCCGGGCGACACCGACAACGCCTCCTTCCAGATCGACGGCTCGACGCTGGAGACGAACGCGGTCTTCGACTTCGAGACCAAGAACTCGTACTCGATCCGCGTCGGGGCGACGGACGGCGGCTCCCTGACCTTCGAGGAGCAATTCACGATTACGGTCACGAACGTCAACGAGCCACCGAGCGACATCAACCTCAGCAATTCGAGCGTCGCCGAGAACGAGCCGCCCGGGACGGCCGTCGGCACGCTGACGACGGTCGACGACCCGGGCTCGACACACACCTACACGCTCGTTGCCGGCGCCGGCGACGAGGACAATGCCTCCTTCCAGATCGATGGCGACGTGCTCGAGACGGCGGCTGTGTTCGACTTCGAGGCGGACAGCACCCTGTCCGTCCGCATCCGCACCGACGACGGCGGCGGCGGCACGTTCGAGAAGCAGTTCACGATCACGGTCACGGACGCGAACGACGCCCCGAGCGACATCGCGCTCTCGAGCGCGAGCGTGGACGAGAACGAGCCGGTCGGCACGGCCGTCGGCACGCTCTCGGCGACCGACCAGGACCTCGGCCAGACGCACACTTTCGCGCTCGTCGCCGGCCCCGGCGACACCGACAACGCCTCCTTCCAGATCGACGGGACGACCCTGAAGACGAACGCCGTCTTCAACTTCGAGGTCAAGAGCTCGTACTCGATCCGCGTCCGCGCGACCGACAACGGGGTTCCGGCCGCGAGCCTCGACGAGGCATTCACGATCTCGATCGTCGACGTCAACGACCCGCCGGTCGCTGTCGCCGACAGCTACGGCAACGCGGTCGGAAACACGCTGGCCGTGCTGGGGACGAGTGGCAGCGGCCCGCACATCGTCCTCACCGGCAACGTGATCACGAACAACGACAGCGACGAGGACACGACCTTCCCGCACACGGTGTCCGCGGTCGCCGAGACGGTCACCTCGACGGGCGGCGGCTCGGCGACGATCGCGGCCGACGGCAGCTTCACCTTCCTGCCCGGCGTCGGCGACAAGAACCAGGTCGACACGTTCACGTACCACGTCACGGACGGCGCCCTGCAGAGCGCAGGCACCGTCAGCGTCACGATCGCGAACGTGCTCGTCTGGTACGTCAACGGGTCCGGAGGGGCCGGCGACGGCCGCTCGAGCTCGCCCTTCAACACGCTGGCGTCGCTGAACGGCGCCGGCGGCGCGGGCGACTCCGACACGACCGGCGACATCATCTTCCTCTACAGCGGCACCTATGGCGGCGGCCTCCCGCTCGAGGCGAGCCAGAGGCTGACCGGCGAGCCGCACGGCCTCGTCGTCGATCCCGGTTCCGGCAACGTGACGCTCGTCCCGGCGGGCGGCACGAACCCGACGATCGGCAACTCGGGCGGCGCCGGCATCGGGCTGGCGAACGGCGTCGAGATCCAGCGCGTCAACGTCAACGGGACGTCAGGCGCAGGCGTGACCGGCACCTCGGTCACGAACGCGACGATCGGCGGCAACACCTCGATCGGTGGCGCAACCGGGAACGCCTTCCAGCTCTCGGGCGCGGCCAGCGGCACGATCAGCGTCGGCTCAGCGATCTCGAGCGCGACCGCGCGCTCGGTCTCGGTCCAGAACCGCTCCGGCGGCTCGGTGAACCTGACCGGCAACATCACCGATACCGGGCAGGGGATCTTGCTGAACTCGAACACCGCCGCCACGGTGAACCTGACCGGAAGCCTGACGATCAGCACCGGAACGAACGCCGGCTTCACGGCGACCGGCGGCGGCACGGTCAACGCCAACACCGCGTCGAACACGATCGCGACGACGACCGGGACGGCGCTGAACGTCGCGAACACGACGATCGGAGCGAGCGGCCTCACGTTCCGCTCGATCGCGTCGAACGGCGCCGTGAACGGGATCGTGCTCACCAACACGGGCGCGACGGCCGGCCTGACCGTGGCCGGGAACGGCGCGGCTGGCACGGGCGGGACGATTCAGAACTCGACCGGCGCCGGGATCCTGCTCACCTCGACGCGGTCGCCGAGCTTCTCCTGGATCGTGGTCCAGAACGGCGGCGACGACGGCATCCGCGGCTCGGGCGTCGTCAACTTCACGCTCGCGAACTCGACCGTCTTCAACAACGGGAACGCCGTCAACGAGAGCGGGCTCGACTTCGTCGGCGGGCTGACCGGGACGGCGTCGATCTCGAGCTCGAGCGTGAACACCTACGCCGAGAACGGCGTGATCGTGACCGACGCGAGCGGGTCGCTGAACCTGACCGTCACCGGCAGCAGCTTCATCAACGCCTCGGCGGCGACTGGCAACGACGGCATCCACCTCGACGCGAACGACACGGCCGCGATGACGGCGAGCGTGACCGGCTCGACGTTCGACAACAACCGTGGCGATCACTTCCAGTTCTCGACCAACGCGTCGAGCTCGGGCACGAACAGCGTCACCTACTCGGGCAACACCTTGACCGGCGACCGCGGTGCGCCGTTCGGCAACGACCTCGGCGCCGGGATCACGATCTCGACGACGGGCAGCTCGGACACGGCGTTCACGCTCGCGAGCAACAACATCCAGGGCGCCGTCTTCCCGACCATCGGCATCGACATCGGGACGAGCTCGACCGCCGGGGCCACGCTCTCGGGGACGGTCAACAACAACACGATCGGCGACGCGGCCGTGCCTGCCTCGGGCGGGGCGCAGAGCGCCGCGATCGCGACCGTCGGCCAGGGCGCGGGCACGCTCACCGCCGCGGTCACGAACAACACGATCCGGCAGAACGACGGCTTCGCCGCGATCGACATCCTCAGCCGCGACGGCTCGCCGACGATCAACGCGACCGTGACCGGGAACTCGATCGCGAATCCCTCCACAGGCGGCGGCAACGGCCTGCTGCTGCGCAACGGCGCGATCACCACCGACGGCGGCTTCACCTGCGCCGCGATCACCGGCAACAGCCTCGCCGGCTCCGCCGTCGCCGGCCTCGACGACTTCCGGCTCCGCCAGCGCTTCAACACGACCGTCCGCCTGCCCGGCTACGGCGGCGCCGCCGGCGACACCGCCGCCGTCGTCGCCTTCGTCCAGGGCAACAACCCCGGCGCCGAGACCGGCAGCGCCACTGTCGACTTCCCCGCCACCGGTGGCGGCTTCGTCGGCGGCGCCGCCTGCCCGACGCCCTAAGCCGGCGGCTCCTCTCGCGCCGCAGAGGGCGCATCCCGCTAGCCGCAGGCGGGATGCGCCCAATACCAAGATCGCGCCCACCCGCCTCGACAGGCCAAGTGCGAGGGTCAGCGTTGCGAGTGGCGAGACTCATCCGCCGATGATGCCGCGCACCGACACACCTGGCACGGCGGCGCGCTATCCGTCAGCTGGAGCCGGTGGCCGCAGCCTAAACGCGCATCGGCACAAATTGCATTCGGATTTTTCCGAAAGTTTCCTAGGCTTTACGGCTCTTCGCGCAAGAGCTCGAGCAGGCGCTGGCCGCGGGCACTGAGCTGGTAGTAGACGTGCCGGCCGGCGCGTCGGCGGGTGAGCAGGTCTGCCCCGTGGAGCGCCGTCAAGTGCTCCGACGCGGTGCTGCTGGCCGCGCCGATGACGTGTGCCACCTGATCGGTCGTCTGGGGCTCGTTGACGGCGGCCAGAACCCGCGCCCGTGTGCGGCCGACGACCCGCGCCAGCCGGTCGTCGTGCCCTTGTCGACGGCCGTCGGGCCTCACCGCTGTCACGGACGGCCTCGCGAGGGGCGCGACGGCTCTGGGACCATTTCCGCACAACCATGCAGAATCGTGCGAAACTACGCAAGTGCTCTCGGCCGAGCGGCGCCAGCTGATCCTCGAGACGCTCGGGCGCGACGGTAAGGTCGTCGCCGCCGATCTGAGCGCCACCCTCGGCGTCTCCCACGACACGATTCGCCGCGACCTCCAGGAGCTGGCGGAGGCCGGTCTGCTGCGGCGCGTTCACGGCGGAGCGCTGCCGCCGAACCTGATCCCGCTCGGCTACGCCGAGCGCGAGCGCCAGGCGCCGGCGGCGAAGCGCGCGCTCGCCAAGGCGGCCGCGCGCCTGTTGCCCCACGAAGCGGTCGTCGTCCTCGCGGGCGGGACGAGCGTCGTCGAGCTCGCCCGCGAGGTGCCGCACGAGCTCCGGGCGACGATCTTCACCACCAGCCCGCCGGTAGCGATCGAGCTGGCCAGCCGGCCGCATCTGGACATCCACCTGATCGGCGGCCGCTTCGAGAAGGCGGCGCTCGAGGCGATGGGCGCGGCGGCGGTCGACGCGCTTCGTCGCGTTCAGGCCGACCTGTGCTTCTTCAGCGTCTGGGCCATCCACCCCGAGCTCGGCGTCAGCGTCGGCCACGTCGACGACGTGCCGACGCTGAGGGCGATGATCGCCGGTGCCGCCGAGGTCGTCGCTATCGCCACCGCCGACAAGCTCGGCACCGCCGCACCGTTCGTCGTCGTGCCGATCGAGGAGCTGACTCAGCTCGTCACCGAGCGCGCGGCCGCCGACGCGCTCGTCGCCCCCTACGAGCGCGCCGGCGTGACCGTGCTCCGTGCCTGACCCGCTCCGTTATCGCCGCCGAGCGACCCGGGCAGCGTCGCCGCTGGCGTTAGTCGTCGACGATGTGCTCGAGGTGCGGCGTTTCGTCGCCGCCGCTCTCGAGGAGGCCGGCCTCGGGGCGGTCGCCGCCGCGTCGTACGAGGAAGCGCTCGCCGCGCTTGATGAACGCATCGTGCTCGTCATCACCGACATCGCCATGCCCGGCCGCTCCGGCGCAGAGCTGATCGGCGCCGTCCGCGTGCGGCGGCCCGAGCTGCCGATCATCGCCATGAGCGGCAACGGCCTCGCCCTCGGCGAGGCCAGTCACGCCGGTGCCGACGCGCTGCTGCTGAAGCCATTCGAGCTCGACGCGCTGCGCACCGCTCGTCCAGCTGCTCGTGCTGACACCGGCGCCGTCGTCTTCCGATCTCGACCACGCCGGAGAAGCGCCCGGCCGCCCGAGCGCAGGCGCGACCAGCCTGCATGGCCGACGAAGCGGCCACCTTCTCCGGCGAGCTGAGCTATGCCTATGGCTGTGACCGACGCGCGACAAATGCTCGAGATCAAACGGACGCTCGACGGCAAGATCGTCGTGTACCCGACCGAGCCGCTGCTGCTCGAGCCCGGCGTGCGCGCGGTCTTGCTCTGTCGCATCGACGAGGCCGAGGTCGTCGCTGGCGGGCGGATGACGCTTCAGCCGGGGACGCTGTCGGCCGGCTACTTCTGGTGCGACCGCCCGTACAACGTCTACCACTGGCTGTATGCCGGCAAGACGCTCGTCCACTACCTGAACATCGGGCGCTTCGTATCGCTGAGTGAGGACGCGCTCGTCTGGGACGACTACGCCGTCGACGTCCTCGCCTACCCAGACGGCCGCGTCGACGTCATCGACGAGGACGAGATCCCGGAGGCCGTCGACGCCGCGACGCGCGACTTCATCCGCCAGGCGACGGCCCTCGTGCTCGCCGAGCTCGACGCCATCGTCGCGGCTGTCAGCACCGAGACGCAGTCGCTGCTATCACTGGAGGCTGGTGTCGTTCAGCGCTGAGCAGCGCCAGCGGCTGGCGCCGCTGTGGGAGCGGATGCTCGCGCACCCCTTTCTCGTTCAGACCTGTGACGGGATCATCGCCGACGAGACGTTCGCGCGTTGGATGCGCCAGGACTACCTGTTCGTCGCGCAGGGCGTGCGTTTCCTGGCTGCGTTGCTGGCGCGGGCGCCGGCGCGTCATCGCGACCCGCTCGCCGAGTCGATCGAGGCGCTGCGCAAGGAGCTCGTGCTGTTCGAGGAGCAGGCGGGCAAGGTCGGCGTCGAGCTCGCGGGCGCACGGCCGGCGTTCATCGCCCACGCCTACATGCAGTTCCTGATGGCGACGGCGCTCGGCGCCGCGTATGCCGAGGCATACACGGTGCTCTACGTCGCCGAGTGCGCCTACCACGACTCCTGGCGCGTTGTTCGCGACGGCATCAGCCCGAACTCGAAGTGGCTGCCGTTCGTCGACAACTGGGCCTCCGATGCGTTCGGGCAGTACGTCGCCTCTCTCGAGAGCGAGGTCGACCCGCTCGCCGCCGATGCTGGTGCCGACGAGCGAGGAGGCATGGCCGAGCTGTTCGAGCTGACCACCTATTACGAGATCGCCTTCTGGGAGATGGCGATCAGTGGCGAGACCTGGCCCGGCGTTCCGGAGGGCGCGTGATGCTCAGCGACAGCCTGTACGAGGCGGCGCGGCCGATCTGGGAGGCGCAGCTGGACCATCCGTTCGTGCGCGGGATCGGCGACGGGACGCTCGACGAGGAGAAGCTCAAGCGCTGGGTGCGGCAGGACTACCGCTACCTCGAGGAGTTCGCCCGCGTCTTCGCCTGGGCGGCGGCGAAGGCCGACCGGTTCGAGTCGATGAGTTGGTACGCGCGAGTGCTCGACCTGACTCTGAACACGGAGATGGACTTTCACCGCCGCTACGCCGCGCGGTTCGGCATCGGCCGCGACGAGCTCGAGCGCGAGCCGATGTGGCCGACGACGCGGGCCTACACCGACTTCCTCGTCCGCACTGCCGCCGACGGCGACCTGAGCGAGCTCTTAGCCGCGCTGCTGCCGTGCGCCTGGGGCTACGCCTACATCGGTGAGAATCTGGCCGCCGCGGAGCGGCCCCCCGACGAGCGCTACGCCGAGTGGATCGATCAGTACGCCTCGGAGGAGTTCGCCGAGGCGGCCGCATGGCTGCGCGGCGAGCTCGACCGCCTCGGGGACGGGCTCGCGCCGGCGAGCCAGGCGCGGCTGCGCGAGCTGTTCCTGCTGTCGAGCCGCTACGAGTGGCAGTTCTGGGAGATGTGCTGGCACGGGCAGGAGTGGACGCCGGCGGTCGAGACCCCGGCTGAGGCCGCCAGCGGGCGAACCTCGCGCGGCTTCGCCGCCGCGCTCCGCCCGATCGCAGCCGCCGTCATCCGCGACGGCGATCGCATACTCCTGTGGGAGGACCACAACCCCGACACCGGCGAGGTCGTCTGCGTCCCGCTCGCCGGCGGCATCGAGTTCGGTGAGACCGGCGAGCAGACGGTCGCGCGTGAGCTTCGTGAGGAGATCGGCGCGACGGCGACGCGCTGTGACTACCTGGGGACGATCGAAGACATCTTCGACTGGGCAGGGCAGAAGCGGCATGAGCTCCACCTCATCTACGACGTCGACCTCGCCGACCGTCCGATCTACGACGCCAACGAGGTGCCGGTCGTTGAGCCCGACGGGACCAGGTACGTCGCGCGCTGGCGGTCGCTCGAAGAGTTCCGCGGGCAGGCGAGACTCGTGCCCGAGGGGCTGCTCGCGCTGATCGACGCGCGGAAGGTACGGCAGTGAGCGCAGAAGCGAACAAGGAGCTGGTGCGCCGCTACACGCGCGAGCTCTTCGACGAGGGCCGTGTCGACGCTGTCGATCGCTACCTGGCGCCGGACTTCTACAACCACGTCACCGGCCGCTCGGGCACCGACGACTTCAAGCGCCTGGCCGCCGAGGTCGGCGGGATGCCGGGGTCGGCCAACGTCATCGACCTGCTCGTCGCCGAGGGCGACTACGTCGTCGCGCTGATGACGATCACGCGCACCCTGCACCAGGAACTGCAGGCGTTCGGCCTCACCCTCCCGGTCAGCGGCCAGTCCTACACGGTCACGCACGTGCACATCTACCGCGTCGCCGACGGCCAGATCCGCGAGCACTGGGCGGTGCGCGACGACCTCAGCATGCTGCGCCAGCTCGGCATCGAGCTACGGCGATGAGCCGCATCACCGACCGCATCGCACGCGCGACGGGCATCCCGGATCTGGTCGACGCGCTCACGCGGCTGGCGCCGACCGACCTGCAGTCGCTGCTCCTTGAGGTCTCCCGCCGCCGCGCGAGCGGCCTGGCCGCGCCGGACGTCCTCCGCCGCTACGAGGCAGCCGCTTCAGTCGACTCGCCGCGATCGACCCACGCCGCACGCTCGAGTTCGACCGGCTGGCCTTCGCGGCCGCGGCGCTGCCGTTCGAGCCGGTCGAGCTGGCGCCGGTCGCCCCGCTCGGGGCCGTCGCGGCGCTGAGCGGGCTCGACCAGAACTTGGCGCTGGCGACGGTCCGCAACAGCGAGGTCGTCAGCGACTCGACGAACGTGATGGCGCTCGAGTGCGCACGGCAGCGGCGCGCCCGCGGCGCGCGGCGCGGCGCGCCGCCGGTCAGGCTCTGCGCGAGCCATCGCCTGCTGCGCGGCCAGTCCGTCGACGATCCGAACCTGCGCGCGCACTTTCGCCTGTTCGCGCTCTGCACCGCCGGGCGCGACCGTGGCGGCTGGGCGTTCGAGGCCGAAGCGCTGCGCGAGCAAATCGGGATCTACCTGCGGCTGCTCGGGCGCCTAGCGGAGATCGGTCTGGCCGACGTAGCGACGCGAGTGGCCGTCACGCCACTTGCTGGCGGGCCGACCGACGACGTCGTCGAACGGTCCGTCGTCACTCCACTGCGAGAGCGGTTCCCTGGCACGATCGTCGAGTTCGTTCCCGACCGCAGCGACGGCCGCGCCTACTACGACGACCTCTGCTTCGCCGGCTACGTCACCACCCCCGACGGCCGCGAGCGCGCGCTCATCGACGGCGGCTTCACCGTCTGGACGCAGCGCTTGCTGGCCGATCGCAAGGAGCGCCTCTTGATCAGCGGCGTCGGCAGCGAACTCGTCTGCTCACTGCTTGCGCCGGAGGCGGCCGCGGGAGGCGAGAGAACGGAGCAAGCTGATGCCCGCGCTTAACGTCGACGGCCTCACGCTGCACTACGACGTCCGCGGCAGCGGCGCGCCGGTTGTGCTGCTGCACGGCTTCACCAGCTCGCTCGCCGGCAACTGGGGCCGCCGTGGCTGGATCGATTTCCTGGCCGACGGGGGCTATCGCGTCGTCGGCCTCGACCTCCCCAGCCACGGCGAAAGCGAGCGCGTCTACGACGCCAGTCGGGTGACGACCGAGAACCTGGCCGCCGACGTCGTCGCCCTGCTCGACCACCTCGACATCGACCGCGCCGACCTGTTCGGCTTCTCGATGGGCGGCGGCGTCGCGCTCAAGCTGGCGAGCGACTACCCCGGTCGCGTTGGCCGCATCATCGTCAGCGGCGTCGGCGACGCCGCGCTGAACCGGCTGCACGACCCGTGGCAGATCGCCGACATCCGCGCCGCGTTCGAGGCCGAATCGACCGACGCGATTGCCTCGCCGACGGCGCAAGCGATCCGCCGCAGCGCCGAGACGGGCGGCAACACCTTGAAGGGCGGCAACGACTTGAAGGCGCTGGCGCCGTTCCTGCGCAACGGCGGCTGGCCCGGCGGCCTCGACGCCGAACGACCGGTTGCCGCACCAGTCCTGCTCATCCTCGCCGAGAACGATCAGTTCATGGGCGCGAGCGACGAGCTCGAGCGCTGGCTTTCGCACGCGCGGGTCGAGCGCGTGCCTCGCTGCGACCATTACACCGTCCTCAACGATGATCGGGTCCGCGCGGCCGTGCTCGACTTCCTCGGCGCAGCGGCGAAGGATGGAGCTCGGACGCAGTCGGGCTAACGCCCCGCTACGCCGCGGCGGCCTCGACCGACTTGACCTCCGCACCAGCGACCCCGTCGCGCGTGCCGGCGGCCCGCTCGAGCGCGCGGTAGGCGCCCGCGGCGGCGATCGCGAGCGCGGCCAGGATCAGCCACAGCGTGTAGCCGCCAGTGGCCAGCGCGACCCCGACCAGCACCGGTGTGATCGTCTCCGACACGCCCCAGGCCATCTGGTGCAGCGCCGCGTAGCGGCCGCGCAGGTGCGCCGGCGCCAGCGCCGCCGGGAGCGCGTCGGCGGTCGAGGCGTAGATCGCCTCGCCGACGCCGATCAGGAACGTGCCGGTGAAGAGGACGAGGTAGGCGAGGGTGGTGTTGAGCGGGGAGACGAGGAAGAAGGCGAAGGCGAGCGCCCACAGGCTGACCGCCAGCTGCATGTTGCGCAGCCGCCTCCGGCCTTGGACGAGGCGGGTGACGAGGATGAGACCGGCGGCGGCCGTCGCCGTCAAAAGCCCGGTCAGGAGGCCCGGCACCCACGTCGACATCTCGAGGCTCTCGAGCACGAACACTGGCAGGGCGAGGATCGGCGCCGTCAGCAGCACCGTCGCCGCCACGTTGAGGCCGGCGAGGGCGACGTTGACGCGATCGCCCAGCGCGGCGCGGTAAACCGCCGCGCGGCTCGTCCGCCTCGTACGTCCATCCCGCTCGTAGTGGGCGTGCGGAGCATGCGATCCGGGATCGGCTGTAATCATCGCGCACGCAAGCAGAACTGGGGTACGAACCTCCATCCTTCTGGCACCCGTAAAGGAAGGTATGAGGAGCGCGCTCGGAGTCTTCGTCGCTTTGGTTGCTTGTCTCACATCGGCCTGCGGGGGCGACAACAAGCGCTCGCCGCAGCCGGCGGGGCCGCCGCCGCTGACGTCTGAGCGGCTGCATGAGCTCGAGTTGACGCGCCGCGTTCCCGATCAGGTGCGAAAGGCCTGCGACGAGGCCCGGCGGGTCGCACGCGTCCGCGTCGTCTGCCCAGAGCTGATCCCCGACATTCCCTTGACCAGCATCGAGGGGCTCTGGGGCTCGCTCAGCGGCCGAGAGGAGCCGCGTGTGTGGATGGTCAGCTTCACGAACGCCGGCGGCTTCCATGGCCGACCGCTCAAGGGTGTCGAGCACTGGATTGCCGGGGGCGGTGGGACCGAGGTCGTCGAGAAGTGGGTTTTGTCGGACTTCGTCCACGAGGCGAAGGGCGACGCGGTGCTTGTCCGGACAGTGAATGTCCGTGGCCGAACCGTGCGGATCTACCGCTTCCCCTCCTACCCGCCGGCGGCCCAAACGGCAGCCACTGGGCGGCCTTCGTTGACGTCGGCCACGGGGTCGTCTTCGCCTCCCTCCACGGCAAGCGCTACGTCGACGCGGCTGTGGAGATGGCCGTCGATCTCGCCGCTCAGGCTGGCTAGTGACCTGCTGACTTCCTCTCTGGCTGCACGCTTCGGCAGGCAGGCGCCGAGCTCGTGGCCGCCGAAACCTCGCTCGATGAGCGACGACTTGCGCGAGGATTTCGCGCGCGAGGTAGCTGCACTTGGACCTTGCCGGCGAGCGGGCCGCCTGGGCAGTTAATGGCAATGCCGTCTCAAGCCGATGCAACGAACGCCATGGCTCGAATCGTTGCCGTCCGCTGGGGGACTCTCATTGGGTTCGATCTCGGGCTGCTCATCGCTGGCGTCGCGGGCGCCAGCCTCATCGCTCTCGGGTGCGACGAGAACGTTCCGAAAGAGACCGCGCGTGGCGATGTCTGCACGGCCGTCGGCGAGTTCGGCGGTCTGCGCTGGTGGCTGCTCGCATCTGCCCCCGCCCTCATGTTTCTTGCTGGAGGGCTTACCAGGTGGGGACGCGCCCGGCTGGCTGGGTTCGCTGGAGCGATCTTCCTTGCGGCCGTCGCTCTCACCTCCGTGCTGGTCGCGATCGTGACGAGTAACCTCCTGGCCTAGGCGCAACGGACCCACCTGGCGTAAGGAGCAGCGAGCCGCGGCGGGTCTCAGCGAGTGGCAGCCGATCCTCGGCTCGCTTTGCGGTCGTCAGTTCAGGGAAGCGCGGTCCGGGCCCGCCAGTTCGATCGGCGTGATGAACAGCAGGTGCTCCCACGTCGGCTCGTCAGCGAGTACGTCCCTCAGCGCCTGCTCGGCGGCTGCTCGCGTCGAGTAGAGCTCGATGGCCTCATCGACCTCGCGGCTTGCAAGACCCCAGAAGAGCACGCGGCGAAGTGAAGCCGAGCGCGAGCGTCCCCGCTAGTGGCTCGGGCGGACACGGCCGGCAACGGCGCCGCCTGTTCCGGGAGGCCGGCGCTCCCTCAGCTTGGCCCGTCGGTTGGGACGCTTCGCCGGATGAAGGCGTCGAACTGCGGCACCGTGAACTCGTTGAGGCCGTAGGAGGGGCTGTAAATGAGGCCCTTCTCGATCAGCCGGGCCCGAGTGGGGGCGACGCTCTCGGGGCCGGGGCGGCCGAGCTTGGCGGCGATCTCGCCTGACCGGTAAGGCCCCGAGCCGAGGTGTGCCATCGCGGCGAGGTAGGCGAGCTCGGCCTTGGTGGCGCGGCCGATGCGGACGCGGAAGAAGCTCTCGTCGAGGTCGAGCTGAACGAGGTCGTGCGCCCGCTCGACATCGGCGGCGGTGATCGTCGGGCCTTCGGCGACGTTCCAGACGTGACGGCCGTACTCCTGCAGGAAGTAGGGGTAGCCCTCGGTGAGCTCGAGGATGCGGCTGGTGGCCGCGCGCTCGAAGTCGACACCCTCCGCTCGCGCGGGCAGCTCGAGCGCGTCGCGGGCGGCCTGGTCGGGGAGGCGGTCGATGGTCGGGAAGCGGAAGAGCCGCTCGGCGTAAGACTTGGCGGCACCGGTCAGCGCCGGCAGCTGCGGCAAACCGGCCCCGGCGAGCGTGAGCGGCAGCTCGCGCTGGGAGACCTGGTGCAGCGCCGCGATCAGCGCCTCCAGCTCGGCGCGGTCGAGGAACTGCACCTCGTCGAGCAGAAAGACGATGCCGGTCTCGTGCTCGGCGGCCGCCTCGCCGAGCGCGACGAAGAGATCGGACAGGTCGTCGCCGAGGTCGCCGGAGTCAGCGCGCCCGAGCATCGCCTCGACGTCGACGCCGATCTCGAGTCCCTCCGGGGTGCGCAGGGTGAAGGCCTTGAAGATGGCGGCGGCGCGGCGAGCGCGCTCCTTCATCCGCTTGGCCGGGCTGACCGCGAGCAGCGCCCGGCGGGCGAGCCGCGCAATCAGCGGCCGGAACTCGGTCTCGTGGGTGATTTCGCTTTCGGCGGTGCGGAAGCCTGCCTCCTCGGCGATCGCCTCGAACGTGTTCAGAAGCACGGTCTTGCCGACGCCGCGCAGGCCGGTGATCAGCATGCTCTTCTCCGGCCGCCCGAGCTTCAGGCGGGCGAGCAGGACGCGGAAGGCCTCGATCTCCTCGTCGCGGCCGGTGAGCGCCGGCGGGCGGGAGCCGGCGCCGGGCGTGTACGGGTTGCGGATCGGGTCGACGCGGCGAGTGTAGCTACCTATACGGGGTTTATCCCGATCAAGTAAACCGCCCCAGAACTCGCTTATAACCGCGTCCCGAGCGAGCAGGCGGACAAGCGGCGAGAGCCGCCGATCTCAAGCGGCTCTCGCTCCGATGAGCGCAGTGGTTCGGTCTTCAGCCGGTTCGTTTCGCCGTCTGCTTGCTTCTGCGTGCGCGGCTGCGCGATTCGATAGAGCAGGCAACGTCGAGTTCCGCCTCCGATGACAAAGAAGCCCGCACTTTGAAACTCGGTCATGGGTTCCTAGTGGCCTCAGGATTTGAACCTGCGACGGCTGCTCTGACGCTCACGGGGCTAAACGAGAGCGCGCCGCCGCAAGATTGCCCATGTCGACCGTCTCGTCAACCCATCGAGGGCCGCCGCGTTAGTCAGTTCGGCACGCTCACAGCGAGACTTTCGAGCGCTCGTATGACACGTCACGAGCGACAACCGTCTCCGGAATGAAGTGCACAAAGACATTCTCGGGGTCGCGCAGGGTGTCGCGGAACCTGCGGTCCCAGCTCGGTTCGTCGGTGCCGAGGTATCGGGACAGCAGGCGGGTGGCGCGGTCGGGATCGAATGGGACGATGCTCGCCGACCCCCGCATCCCGACGTGATGGACGAGCCCGCGCTCACGGTCGTAGTCGACGATGCCGACAGCGCAGCGTGGCTCGCTTTCTACCCGTCCCGGGAAGGAGTCGTCGCGCTGCGAGCCGATGATCCAGAGTGCGTCGCTCTCCCACAGGAACCAGACCGGCGACTCGCGCGGCCCATCTGCCGACACGGTCGCAAGATGGGCAAACAGCGGGCGCGCCAAGAACTCGTCGAGATCGACGCTTCGTGCACGGTCGTGAATCACTTTCACGAATGCATTGTCGGCGATGACGCGCAGGAGAGCTCGATCGTGACGACGATCTGACTCGTAGATATGTGGGCCATCGGGTTCAACTGAAGTCCACCGACCGCGAGCGTATCCAGTCTCTGGTCACCCGAGCCTGAGCCGGGCGAGCAGAACGCGGAAGGCCTCGATCTCCTCGTCGCGGCCGGTCAGCGCCGGTGGCCGGGAGCCGGCGCCGGGCGTGTAGGGATTGCGGATCGGGTCGATGCGTCGAGTGTAGCGACCTATACGGGGTTTATCTGGATCGAGTAAACTGCGCAGAACTCGCTACAGGTCCTACGCGCGCGGCCCCCGCCCGAGCACGTCGCCGCGGGCCGCCGCTCGCGACTTCACCGATCCGCGATCGGCGCTCATCCGCCGCTCGCATGCGAGCATGTCCAGCGTGGCCGAGTGGCAGGTTCAGGCAGAGACGCCGCAAGGCGCGGCAACCGAGAGGAGCAGCTGGAGCGCTTCGCCGAGTCGCTCGAGCAGAACGCCGACGCGCTCGGCGCGGCCGCCTCGATGGACACCGTGCGCGGCATGCTCTCGGCGACCTTCCATGTCGACGCGCCCGACCGGCAGGAGGCGGCCTGGAAAGCATTCTGGGTCCTGCTGCGCGCGCGCCATGATCGTCGCGGCCTGGTCTACCTCCACGCGGTCTGGGACGCCGGCGTCGCCCTGACCGCCGACTCGCGCCTCGAGGTGCAGGAGGAGACGCGCCCGGAAGCTGAGACGGCCGAGCTGGAGACGCCGGTGACGCGCTTTCGCTCGCGTCTCCAACTCGAGCCCGAGGAGGCGTAGACGTTGCGGCTGCTCGCGGCGGCCGGTTGAAGTAGCGGCGCCTGTCGCGCCTCGTCCGGCGCGGACAGGGCCTCGGAGCAGGACCGGCGCAAGACGTTAGCCCGGCCCGTGCCGGCGCACACGTGCGCTCCTGTGGGCGCGTGCGCGAGATCGATCGCTCGGCCTATCCAGGCGTCGCGCGTCGGGCGTCCGCCCGTGGACGAGCCGATTCGGTTCGTGCCTATTTGTCCGGAGTGTGATCAGTAGCACCGGGATCGGCGCGGTGCGGAACGAAAACCGTCCGTGCGGTGTATCAAGACGAGTACGTTCCAGTGAAAGACAACGCTGAATGACGAAGATCGCTTTAACTTTCCTGCTGCTGTTCATGATGGCCGCCGCCGTGCTGGCGCCGGCCGCAGCCGCCGAGCAGCTCCATTCGAACGTCGTGGCGTGGACGCCTAAGGACGTCCAGCCCGCCGAGCCCGTCGCGGTCGTGTTGCAGCTCTACACCGCCGGAGCGTCCCCGTATCCGAACGATGGGAAGCCGGTGGCCGCGGTAAACGACATCGAGGTCCTCATCCGCGGCGAAGGGCAGACGCGACGCTTCGCTACTGAGGAGATCGGGGGCGGCCGCTACCGCACCGAGATCGTATTCCCCACGAACGGCGGCTGGGATATCCGTGTCCGCTACGGCCCCGGCAGCTATGGCCCCGGCGACGAGATCCAACTCGGCAAGGGCGGGATCTGCGTCGGTGCCGAGATCTGCGACGGCGAGCAGCCAGCGCAAGACGTGCGAGCGCAAGCGGACGGGCGCCCGTCAACGACGATCGCGGTCGCCCTCGGTCTAGTCACGATCATCGCTCTCGTCACGACTGCCCTAATCTGGTTCGGCGGGCTCGGCCGACGGCGGCGTCTGGCCGGCCACGTCCGCGTCGCACGCGATGCCTGAGTGGACCGGCGCCTGCTCTCGTCAGGCCGGAACCCGCTCAATCTGGATTTGCGACACGATGACCTGATCGTTCAGTCGCGGCACGAGCGAGAGCCGCTGAACGGCTCTCGCTGTTGCAGCCGAGGGCAACCTCGGCGCTTCGTCTAGCTGGCTGGCTTCGCCGTCTGCCGCTTCTTTCGAAGGCGCGGCCGCGTCTCGCGTTCCTGCGCTTGGCTGTGTGCGTCGTCGGCGAGCGCGTAGGTGCCCTTGTCGACGCGCTTGAACGGGCCGTCGGGCTTGGAGCCGACGGCGAGCATGGCGGTGATCGTCGCCTCGGGCGTCTTGCCCTTGAGGCGGGCGCGACCCGATTCGATGACGCGCTTGGCGATCTCCTTCGCGTGTAGCGGCTCACCGGCTTTGCGGAGCAGGTCGATCGCGACTTGCTTCGCCGGCTCACCCTTCGCGGGTGTTTGCTTTGCCATCGCTGATGGCCTCCTTTCCCTCGTCGTCGTTGTCTCGTTCGGCGCGCGGCGACGAGGAGCCGCTGGCCGCGAGAGTGCGGTTCCGGCAGCAGCGGTATCCGCGCTGCCGTGTGCCGTGGTCCGGCGGCCGGTCATGTCTACCACTCGTTCCCGGCGGCTTCGAAGGCGCGCTTGTCGCCGTAGCAGGCTTGCCGGCCCTCGACGAGCAGGACGCGGTGGGCGGGCGTTTCCCGGTAGCCGCTGAGGTCGTCGGGTTGGTCGGTCGCCTCGACGACGGCGGCGATCGTGTACTCGAATGGCCAGGACGGCTGGGCGAGGAAGCGGACCTCGGCCTCGCCGTCGCAGCACTCGAGTTCGTCGATCAGTTCCTGGACGGTCATTGCTGCTCCTTTCACTGGTCGTGGCTCTCTGCGGCTGGCGGAAGCGCGAGCCGTGTCTCGTTCGCGGCGGGGGCGGGCAGCGCCTTGCGGTCGTCGAAGAGATGGCCGAGCTGCTCCCCGATCTGGCTGCGGCGTGCCTCCCGCTCTTTCCACTGGTGGGCGTAGACGCGGAGGGTGGTGTCCGGCTTGCGGTGCCCGAGCCGGCGCTGGACGTCGACGACGGGGACGTCCAGCGCGATCAGCATGCTGGCGTGGCTGTGCCGTAGGTCGTGGAGGGCCGGCTCGGGCGGTGCGAGCCCGGCCGCCTTGACGGCCCGCTTGAGCGCCTCGCGGGCGACCTTGCGCTCGAGGCCGGTGCCGGTGCGGCTGGCGAAGACGAGCGCGCTTGGAGTGAAGAGGTCGCCGCGTTCGGCGACGAGCGCGAGCAGCCGCCGCGTCAGCTGCGGCGGGATGTCGATCGCCCGCCGCGACTCCTCGGTCTTGAGCGGCGTGCGCGTGCCGTCGCGCCCGAGCTGGTACTCGACCCGGATCAGCGAGTGCTGGCGGTCGAGGTCGCAGACGGCCAGCCCGAGCGCTTCGCCGATCCGCAGCCCGGCCGCGAGCATCAGCTCGAGCAGGCAGCGGTACGGCTCGCCGTCTGCGCAGGCGATGATCGCCTGCATCTCCTCGAGCGTGAGGATTCGCTTCGGGCGCTGGTCGTCGAGCTTGGGCCGCTCGCCGCGCTCGAGCTGGCTGCAGGGGTTGACGGGGATCGCACCGCGGCGGGCGGCGTGGGCGAGGATCCGCGAGAGCGGGCGCAGCGCGGTCTGGGTGGTCGAGCCGCGCAGGCCCTTGCGCCGCATCGCGGCGATGAAGGCGGCGACGTCGTCGACCGTGATCTGATCGAGCCGCCGTCGGCCGAAGTACGGGATCAGGTGCTCGCGGAGCGCCCAGCTGTGCACCTCGCGGGTGCGTGCGCGCCCGGGTTGGCGCTCGAGCCACGCCCACGCGTACTGCTCGAACGTCTGCCGGGTCGGCTCGTTCCGCTCGCCGCGGCGGCGGCGCAGGAGCAGCTCGGCTCGCTTCGCCTTCGCGTCCTGGATGCTTCCGTGCACGACCGCCCAGCGGCGCTTGCCGCTCGAGTCGAGGTAGCGGATCTCGTACGGGGGTGCGACCTTGCCGCCGGGGCGCGGCCGGTAGTAGATGCCGGGGTGGCGGGCGACCGGCCGGCGCCGCGGGCGGGGGTTACCCTTAGCTTGCATCGGAGCTTCTACCTCCGTTGCCGGCCCCGGGGCGTTCCTGCGCCGCCGGGGCATTTACAGGTCGTGGGCGACCATAGCTCGACCTACGCGGCACATCCAGTGGAGGGGTACTCCTGCTCCAGCCAGCGGTCGAGCTCGCCGCGGTGGAAGAGGAGCCCCTGGCCGTCGCGCTTCTTGCGGAAGGGGATCGCGCGGGCGGCGGTCAGCTTGTAGAGCCGGTCGCGGGTGAAGCCGAGGTACACCAGCGCGCCGTCGAAGTCGAGCCAGGGCGAGTCGCCGGCGGGGGCCCGCATCCGCTCGGTCGCGAGCTCGGCGATGCGTTCGGCGGCCGCCTCGAGCAGCTCTTCGGGCAGCTCTACGGTGAGCTGGCACGCGACGCGGCGCAGGGTCACCGCGGCGCGGGCTTCGTGAAGACGAGGACGTCCTCGTGGGCGATCAAGAGCATGCGCGGTATCGCGCCTTTGCGCGCGTGGCAGAGTTGGAAGAAGCTGCTGCGCGCCACCAGCTCGCCGTCGCGCAGCGCGGTCAGCAGCGCGGCGTGCCGCGCCGCGACCTGGAGGCCCGCGCTGGTGGCGAGCTCGATCAGCTGGCCGGGCAGGTCGACGAGCGCGCCCTGCCGGCGGTAGGGCCGCACGGTCAGGACGAGGTGACCGCCCGGGCGGAGGAGCCGGGCGCAGCCGGCGAGGATCTCGCCGAGGACGGCCGCGAAGCTGGCACGGCCGCTGCGGGTCGGCGCGGCCGGCAGGTGGGCGAGGTTGTCGGGGTTGCGTGAGTAGCGGTCGTCCCACTTCGCGACCGGCCCGCGGCCGGCTTTCACCTGGCCGTGCAGCGAGGGACCGTAGGGCGGTGACGTGAGAACGAGCGCGGCCTCGCCGGCGAGCTCGTCGAGGAGGCCGCGCCCGAGTCGGCGCGCGTCGCCGCGCGTGACGAGGCCGCGGCCGGTCGCGCCCTGGTCGCGCGCGAGGCAGAGGTTGCGGGCCGCGAGCGCGACCCAGCGCGGCTCGAGCTCGACGCCGATCGCGCGGCGGCCGAGGTGAACGGCCTCGACCAGCGTCGTGCCGATCCCGCACATTGGATCGAGCACGAGCTCGCCGACGTCGCTGTAGGCGAGGATTACCTGGCGGGCGAGTTCGGGCAGCATCTTCGCCGGGTGCGCTGTCGAGGCGGGCGCGTAGCGGCCGCGCCGCTGCGCGCGCGCGGTCTGTTGGGCGACGGGCCACACGGAGAGCTCGGGCGCGCTCATCGCACCAGCCTTCGTCGCGACCGCCGCCGCATCATGCTGCCTCCCGCCGCCTCGTCCGCTGCTCGCGGGCGACCGCCGGCTTGCGGAAGACGAGCACGTCTTCGTGGCAGACGAGGTGGGTGCGCTGGCCGCGGGCGAGCGCGTCGCGCGTCGTCGTAAGCTGGAAGAAGGATGGGCGGGGGACGAGCTGGTCGCCGCGGATGGCGGCGAGCAGCGCGATGACGTGCTGCCAGTAGAGGAGGCCGGTGGCGGTGCAGAGCTCGACAGTGGTGCCGGCGAGGTCGTGCAGGCTGCCGCCGGAGCGGAGGTTCTTCGTGACGACGACGAGGAAGCCGCCCGGCTTGAGCGCGGCGGCGCAGGCCGCGTAGACGGCGCTCATCGCCGCGCTGTACCGGTTGCCGCGGGCATGACCGAGGTTGTCCCGGTCCTCGCTGTAGTTGCGGTAGGGCTTGGGGCTGAGGCTGCCGCCAGCGATCCAGCCCGGCTTGTCGATCTGGCCGACCTCGATCCCGTAGGGCGGTGAGGTGAGGATCAGGTCGGCGCTGCCGGCGCCGATCCGCGCCAGCTTGCCGAGCTGGCGCCCGCCGGCGTGCGTGAGCAAGCCGGGTAGGTCGCGCGCGTCGCCTTCGATGACGGCGGCGCGGCCGCTGGCGCCTTGCTCGCGGGCGTGCGCGAGGTTGGCGGTCGCGAGCGCCGCCCAGCGCGGCTCGAGCTCGATCCCGATCGCGTTGCGGCCGAGGTGGATCGCCTCGATCAGGGTGGTGCCGACGCCGCACATCGGATCGACGACCAGCTGGCCGGGGTCCGTGTAGGCGCTGATCGCGCGGCGCGCCAGCTCGGGCAGCATCTTGCCGGGGTGGCGCTTGCAGGCTTGGAGGTAGCGGCCCTCGCGTTGCCGCTGTGCCGTGCGCTGCGCGCACGGCCAGATCGCGAGCGGCAGATCGGCGCTCTTGCGTGCCGGTGCAGGCGCGTCGCGGCGCGCGCGGCGGCGCGGCCGGCAGCGTTCGGGCGGCCGCTTCGGCTCACTCGGTTTCGCCATGACTCTCCTTTCTCCGCGGCCGTGCCGGCGTCGGGGCCGCCAGACCGGTACGGGTGGTGTTGCGCACGAGCGCGAGCGGCGACGGTCCGCGTTCCGGCGTCCAGAGCGCTGCTCTTAGCGGCGTAGCACTGAGCGCGGCTTGGGCGCGCTCAGTGCGGCCGGGGTTCGGGACGAGCAGCAGGAGGAGCGGGTTGTCCAGGTCGCTGCGCTCGAGCGCCTTCGCGTAGCGGCGTGCCTTTTCGCGCAGCCGCTCGTGATCTTCGGTGGCGCGGTCGAGCTCCACCAGGAGCTCGACCGCCTGCGCGCCCGGCAGCTTCAGGCGCGCGTAGCCGTCCGGGCTGATGATGCGGTCGAGCAGCGATGCTGCTCGCCGCTCATCCCACCAGGGATCCAGGACGCCGCCAGCGCAGCGGGCTTCCTCGCTGAGGCGCGTGAAGAACTCGTTGACGGCGAGCTGATGGTTGAGCTTGCTGGAGCTGGCGATCGCCAACGCGGCTGCCGGCTGCCAGCGGAGCTCGGTGCGCTCGACGCCGAGTTCGGCGGCGACGACGAGGGCGCCGGCTTCGGCGAGCACCCAGTGGTTCGGGCTCGATCCTGCCCGGCGCGGATGCGGCGGACGGAAGCTGGCGAGCACGCGCAGCTCCCTCAGTTCTTGCAGCCGCTCGCGCGCAGTGCGGGCGGCGCGGAAGTGCAGACGGCGGAGCTGCTCCGTCGTCAGCACCCGATGCTCGTAGCAGTGCATCGCGATCCGGCGATCGCGGTCGGTCAGGCGTGTGGCGAGCGCGGCGATAGCCGCGCTGCCGCGCGGCACTCCGGCCGCAGGCGAACGGATCACCGGCTTTTCCCCGCCTTGTCGCGGTGCCCGCCGAGCTGCCAAGGCCGCTGTTCATGCGCGCTCGACGCGCTTGTGCGGGCGCCGGTCAGGACCTGCGCCCAGACCGGCGCCCAGGTTGGCGCCCAGAGCGGCGCCGTGACCGGCGCCCGGGTCACCTGCGCCGACCCCTGCGGCCACGGCGGGCGAGCCGCGCCTCCACCTGCTCGCGCTCGACGCCGATCCGCGCCCGCGAGGCCGCGCGCACCGTCTCGGCTCGATTCGGATCGGCGGGAGGGAGCGGCTCGGTCTGGAGCGTGAACGCCCTGCCCGACTCGCCCGCGCTGCAGAGGCGGACGGCGGCGGTGTGGCGGGGCAGGTTGGCGAGGTCGTGCGCGGACAGCTCGGGCTCGAGCTCGCGCGCGAGCGCGTGCGCGTCCTGCGGCGAGAGCTGGAAGTAGAGCTTGGTGCGCGCGTTGGCGGCGAGCGCCTCGCGCATCTCGCGCGGGAGCTGGCCGAGGTGCTGGTGGGCGAGGCAGAGCGAGAGCCGGTAGCCGCGCGCCTCGGCGAGCATGTCGGCAAGCGGCGAGGGCAGGGTCAGGTAGCTCTGCACCTCGTCGACGTAGAGGGCGCAGTCGGGCCGCTCGCTCTCGGGCCGGGCGGCGCGGGCGAGCGCCGCCTGCCAGACGCGGGCGACGACGAAGGAGCCGAGCAGCCGGCTCGTGTCCTCGCCCAGCGTCCCTTTCGGGACGCGCACGAGCAGCAGGCGGCCGTGGTCGAGGCAGCGGGCGACGTCGATCGTCGAGCGTTCCTGGCCGACGATCGCGCGCACGCTGCGGCGCAGCAGGAAGGCGCGCAGCTTGTTCAGGACCGGGCCGGTGGCCTGCGCCCGCGTCGCCTCGGAGAGCTGCTCGTACCAGTCCCAGAAGGGCTCGAGCCCGACCGGGTCGTCGAGCTCGGCCAGCAGCTGCTCGCGGAAGCGCTCGTCGGCGAGCAGCCGCGGCACGTCGGCGAGCGTCGCGCCCGCTCCGCTGGCGAGCAGGGTGAGCAGGCCGGCGCGGAGGATGTCGTCGGTGCGCGGCCCCCAGAACTGCTCGTAGACGCGGCGGAAGATCCCGACCAGCTGGTCGACGACGAGGTCGTGGTCGGCGCCCTCGAGCACGTTCAGGCCGGGCGGGGATGGATCGAGCGGGTCGAGCAGATCGACCCGCTCCTCGAAGCCCTCGGGGACGCGGGCGAGCAGGTCCTCGACCAGGTCGCCCTTCGGATCGACGACGACAGCGCCGCGACCGGCCACCAGGTCGGCGAGCGCGAGCCGGGCGAGCAGCGTCGACTTGCCAACTCCGGTTGGGCCGAGCAGGTGCAGGTGGTAGCGGGCGTCCGCGACCGCAAGCGACACGAGCTCCCCGCGCACGTCGCGGCCGAGCGGCTTCCCCTTGACCGGCAGACCGGGGGGCGGTGGGACGCTGCGCGCGCCGGCGCGCACGAGCCCCGGCAGCGCCGCCGGCTCGGGCAGGTGCGCGAGCGCGGCCAGCTCGGAGGCGGAGAGGAGAAAGGCGCCGCGGCCAAGCTCGCGGCGGGCGAGCTTGCGCGCCGCGGAGCGAATGCGGCGGCGGCGCAGGCCGATCGAGCCCTCGAAGGCGGCGAAGGCGGCGCAGAGCGCGTGGATGCGACCGCGCGCCCGCGCCGGCGCCGGCGCGAAGACGGCGAGCCGAACGAGCACGCGGAAGAGCGGCTGCCCCGCCTTCGCGAGCGCCTCGCGCACCTCGGGAGCGACGGTCGGATCGGCGGGCCCGCGCCGCGGAGTGATCGCCGCCAGCGAGACGAGGTCGAGCAGCCGCTCGAGGCGTCCGGGCGGCTGGCCGGAGCGAAGCCGGCGCGCCGCCGTGAGCAGGCGCATCTGTTCACGCGCGGTCGCCGGGCGGGCGAGCACCTGCACGAGCGCCCGCTCGCCGTCGCCGAGGTCGGCGAGCTGCCCGAGCACGAGCCGGAGCGGGTCCGGCTGGCCGTCGCCGCCGAGCAGGCGCCATTCCGGGCCGGAGAGGCGGAGCTCGGAGCAGGCGAGCGCGCCCGCCTCGGGCAGCGGAGCCGTCTCGTCCGCCTGCACGCTCGCCCCCGGCCAGGCGGAGAGGAGCGCTCGCTCGACGAGTCCGGGCGGGATCGAGCGCGACAGCCAGAGCCGGAGGGCGCTGCCGGAGTGGTCGGCGCTGATCTCCCAGGCCAGGTGCGGCTGTCCGTGCAGGAGCCGGGCGAGGCGCGGGCGCAGCAGGTCGTGCAGGCTTGTCCACAGCAGCCGCGCCGCCTGTGGATCGAGCTCGGGCGGGACGGCGATGCGGATGAGGCGCGCGTTCTCGGCGAGCCGGCGTGCGCGCCGGCGGCGCAGCAGGGAGACGGCGAGCGCGAGCGCGAGCAGGGTGCCCGCGAGGCCGGCCGCGAACGGGAGCGCCTGCACGAGCAGCTGCTGGGCCGCGTCGAGCGCCTGCTCGAGCGTCGCGCCCGGGTCGCGGAGGAAGCGAACGAGGGAGGAGTCGGGTTCGCTCATGCGTCGTAGCCGAGGTGGAGGTGGTCGGCGTGGGCCTCGTCGCTGAAGAACCCAGGCAGGCGCTCGAGCTCGGCGAAGGGCGTGCCGACCTCGTCGGGGCGCAGCTCGCCCGGCAGCGTGGCGATCGCGCGCGCGGCCGCCGCGGCGGCTTCGTTCCGGCTCGAGACCGGCTGGCCGTCGATCGCGCTGATGTCGACGGCGCGGCCGAAGAAGTGGTTGGAGCGGCGGCTGGTGCCGGCGACGAACTCGGCGTGGCCGGTGACGAAGGGTCCGATCGAGCCGAGCCGGAAGCTCTGCCCGAGGGCGAGCAGCGCCGCGAGCACGCGCGGATCGACGCGGCCGGCGCGGACGTCCGCTTCCGCCTCGGGGCGGAGGGCGATCCGCGGGTGGGCGAGGACGGCCGGGGCGAGCGCGCCGGGATCGCCGAGCGCGACCTGGGCGGTGGCGCGGTAGCGCTCGGCCCAGGCGAGCACCTGCTCGACGTAGGCGGCGGAGTGGTTGTAGGCGAAGAGCGCCGCGCGGACGTCTTCGGGGGCGCCGGAGGCGCGCAGGTAGTTGGCGGCGGCGAAGATCGCGTCGGCCGGGCTCCAGCGGCTGGCACGGCCGTCGCCGTCGGCGTCGACGCCGTAGCGAGCCCAGCTGGGGGCGAGGAACTGCATCGGCCCGCCGGCGCCGGCCTCGTTCTCGGCGCCTTCGACGCTGCAGGCGGGGTGGGGGAGCCGGCCGTGGTCGCACTCGACCTTGCCGACGGCGGCGAGCAGCTCCCAGGGCAGCCCGTAGCGTTCGCCCGCGGCTTGGTAGAGGGCGAGGTAGTCGGGCGGGATGTCGGCGAGCGCAACCCCGCTCGGCGCCGTCTGCAGCCCGGAGCCGCCGGCGGCGGCGCCGAGCACGAGCACGGGCAGGAGCAGTACCGAGAGCGCGGCGACGAGCGCGGCTCGCTTCACGCCTGCGCCTCCGCGAGCTCGCGCGCGGCCAGCTCGGCCGGGTCGCTGGTCACGAGCTCGTGCTCCTCGCTGCTGGCGACGACCTTGAGCGCGATTCGCTCCTCGCCTGTGAGCAGGAGCGCGTGGCCGGTGGGGCAGGTGAGCAGGTAGCGGCGCTCGCCGGCCGAGAGCTTGAAGGCCTCGCCGACGCGCTCGATCGCCTGCGGCGCCTGCCGGAGCAGCACCTGTGTGGCGGCGTTGGCGACGACCGCTTGGCCGAGGTCGGTCGCGAGCAGGTCGCCCGCGTCCTGGGTGACGGCGGTGAGGCCGCACCAGCGCTTGCGCGCGCTTTTCGCGAGCCGGAAGAGGAAGCGGGCACCCGCGTCCTCGCGCATCAAGAGCCAGGCCTCGTCGACGACGACGCAGCGCCTGCGGAGCGGCCCTTCGAGCGAGCGCCAGACGGCGTCGAGCGCGAGCAGGAGCGCGGGCACCTTCAGCCGCTCGGAGAGGCCGCGCAGCGAGAAGCAGACGAGGTGCCCCTCGGGCCGGACGCTGGTCGGGCGGGCGAAGAGCGCCGAGTGCGAGCCGGTCGCGTACGGGGAGAGCCGCTCGGCGAGCTCGCCGGCCGCACCGCCCTCGCTCGCCAGCGCCTCCACGAGCTCGCGGAGCAGCGGCGCCGCCCGTGCGTGTGTGGCCGGCTCGTCGGTGATCCCGGCGGCGGCGTAGCAGGCGCGGGTGACCCGGTCGAGCGCGGCCAGCTCGGCGCCGCTGAGCCCGCCTGCGAGCAGCTCGGCCAGCTCGGCGAGGAAGAGGGCGCGCTCGCCGATCGCGCCGCTGTCGGCGCCGGTCGGGAGGTCGAGCGGGTTGAGGGTGACCGCGCCCGCACCGGCGAGCGGCAGGTAGGCGCCGCCGACCGCCTCGCAGAGGCGCCGGTACTCATCCTCGGGATCGATCACGAACACCTGGACGCCGCGGAAGAGGAGGCGCAGCAGCTCCAGCTTGGCCAGGTAGCTCTTGCCGGCCCCGGAGCGGGCGAGCAGGACGCTGTTGTAGTTCTCGCGCGCGAAGCGGTCGTAGAGGACGGGTGCGCCCGCCTCGGCGAGGCCGTAGAGGACGCCGGGCTCCTGCGGCGGGTCGGCGGCGGCGAAGGGGAAACTGGCGGCCAGCGCCTCGCTGTCGAAGCTGCGGCGCAGGTCGATCCGGTCGAGCGCCAGCGGAAGCGCCGAGAGCCAGCCGTCGAAGGGGCGGAAGGTCGCGGGGACGGCGTGCAGGAGGAGCGAGGAGCAGAGCGCGCGGGCGCGCTCGCTCGCCTCCTCGAGCTCCGCGCGGCTCTCGCCGCGCACGGACAGGTAGAGGCCGCTGCGGAAGAGGCGACTCTCGCCGCGGGCGAGCTGGTGGGCGAGCGCTTCCACGTCCTCGGCCGCCGCCGCCACCGCGGGATCGGAGAGCTTGCCGCGCTCGAGCTCGAGCCTGCGCGTCGACTCCAGCCGCGCCCGCTGCCGGTGCAAGCGTTCCGCGGCAAGCGCGGCCGGCACCGGCTCGATATGGAGGGCGATGTCGAGTTCACGCGCGGCGCGCAGGAGCGGCGCGAGCCAGCCGCGCCCGACCTCGCGCGGGTAGCCGATGACCGCGAACGTGCGCTGCCAGCTGTCGCCGATCCGCAGGCAGTCGCGGTCGAGCTCGATCGCCGCCGGTCCGACGGCCGAGCCGCCGGCGAAGCGTGGACGCCGCTTCAGCACCCGCTCACGACCCCGCTCAGGGAGACGCCGGCCGGCGGCCCCGGCGGGTCGAAGGCGCGGGCGAGCAGCGCCGCCGCCTCCTCGCCGGGAAGGACGCTCACCTCGACGCCGGCCGAGCGGAGCAGCTCGGCCGCCTCCGCGGCGCGCCGCTCGAGTGCCGCCTGTGCCACCTGCGGCTGCTGCTCGCGGCTGCAAAGGACGAGCAGCGTCTCGCGTCGCTGCGCTGCCTCGCCGAGCTCGGCCAGGAAGCGCGCGTGCGCCGCCGCCGCCCGCTGCAGTGCCGGATGGGGAAGCGCCGGTGCGCCCTGCTCGAGTTCGCCGACCTGCTCGGTCAAGTCGGCCGGCTCGGAGCGGACGGCGATCGCGACGGGCTCGGTGAGCGCGTTCAGGAAGCGCGCGAACGCCTCCACCAAGGCCGCCTGTTCTTCGGCGCTGCGAAGCGCGAAGCTCGTCCCCGCCGCTCGCAGCACGAGCCGGTGGCCCGCACCGGCGGCGAGCTCGACGATTCCGGAGCGGAGCACCCTGCGTACGGGCAGGTCGATCGGGGCGAGCGCGGGCCGCGCCGGAGCGCCCGGAAGCGCCGCCGGTACGCCGAGCGGTGCGAGCACGCGCCGCCGTGGCTTGGCGAGGTGGCGGCCGGCGGCGAGCGCGAGGCGGTCGCCGGAGAGTCCATCGCGGTGCCCGAGCGCGAGCGCGGCGCCGGCGAGCGCGACCGGAACGGCCGCCGCCGCGGCGAGCGGAAGCGGAAGCAGCGAGCCGACGAGGGCGAAGAGCGCGTAGGCGACGATCGCCGTCGGGGCGAGGATCGCGAGCTGCCGCGCGGTCAGGCCGAAGGCGAGCCGGTCCTCGAGCTCGACGTCCGAGGGGAGGCGGACGCGCTCCATCAGCTGAGCGCGGCCCTCCCCGCCCGGGCGACGACGTAGGTTCTCGCCGCCTGCACGAGCGCCGGCTGGCGCCCCGAGAAGGCGAGGTCCTTCGCCCAGAAGGGGATCTTGACGAGCAGCCAGAGCAGGCAGAGGACGACGAGCAGGTCGATCAGGCTTCCGCTCGCCCCCAGCCCGAGCACGCCGCGCCCGTCCGGACTGAAGAAGACACGCACCGCGGTCGCGAGCACGAACGCCTGCGCCACCTGGACGCCGAGCGCTGCCGCCATCCCCCGCCACCACAGGCGCGCCAGCCCGTCCGTCTGCGGCAGCGCGTGCGCGAGCAAAAAGAGCGGCGCGGCGCAGACGAGCAGGACGACAAGCGCCGCCCGGACGATGTACAGCAGCAGCAGGATGACGGCGAAGACGGCGCAGACGAGGCCGACGAGGACGAGGAAGATGCCGCCGCTCGCCACCGCGGCGACGGCGAACTGCTTCAGGCGCAGGCTCGCCTCGGCCGGGTCGACGCCGCCGGAGAGGAAGCCGCCGGAGAGGGCGTTCGCGACCTCGATCAGCTGCCCGGAGACGGCCAGGCTCGCATTCGCCGCGACCGCGGCGAAGGCGATCCGGGGCAGCGCGTCCTTGAGCGCGTAGCGGCTCTGCAGCGTCTCGTGCGTCATCAGCACCGCGCCCGCGCAGAGGAGGACGAGTACAAGCAGGGCGTCGGCGATTCCGAGCGACATCAGCCACAGCTCGCCCACGCGCTCCTGCCCGGCCAGCTGCGGGGTGGAGAGGATCGTGCGTCCGATCAGGTCGAGCGCCGGGTTGAGTGCGTCCTCGACGAGGCCGCGGAACCAGTCGTCGATCGCGGCCTTGATCCGGCCGGGGATGTCCCAGAAGGCGGGGTCGCGCTTGCCGCCCGTCTCGATCTCGGCGCCTGGCGCGCTCGGTGGCGGCGGAAGCGGCGGCCCGACCTGGATCCCCGGGCCCGGCGGCTGCGAGTCAGCGCCCGGCGCCGTCGTGGAGGCGGGAGGAGCCTGCGCTGCGAGGGACCCGTTATCCGGTGCCCACAGCCACACGCCCGCTAGAGCTTGGCTCTCGGTCTGGGGCAGATCGGTTGCGAGGCTCTTGTCGCCGATCGCGATCTGCGGGCTCGACCAGCCTTCGTCCGCCGCCTTGGCCGCCGTGCGCGCGACGCCGACCGTCACACCGTTTTCGTCGTATGCCTCCCAGATCGGGATGACGTTGTGCCGGCGCAGCGCAGCGTGGTTCACCACCGCCGGCGACGAATGGATCCCGACGGTGACGTTGTAGAGCGGGAACGACGGGCCGAGCCGTGACCGAAGCTCCGAGAACAACCACTCCGTCCACTGGAGCCGCTCCGGCTTGATCACACCGTCCGGCAGGTCAGCCTTGTGCGCCTCCGTGTCCTCGATCAGGAATTGGAGACCATGCGCTGAGACGAGCGACGCCGTATCCCGAGCGGTCGCACGTATGGACTCCTGAGTCGTGTCGCGCGCGACGTGGAAGCCTCCGCGCACGAAACCTTCCCAACGCGAGGTCGCGAAGTCGCGGAGGTTGTCGTCGGTGAGCGCAACGGCAACGTGCGTTACACCCGCCCGCCGGAGCAGCTTCGGGTCGATGTTGCCGGTGACGACGACGATCGCGCCCTTCACCCGCTGCGGCTTCGCTGCCGGGGCTGCGGTCGACACGATCACGAGCGCCAGCAGGACGAGGGCCAGCACGATCTGCGCCAATCGCGCCGACCCGCACGACGACGAGCGCAACCAGCAGCGCCGCCGCAAGGGCGCCGCGCCGATCAACCGCCGGCTCATGCGCCGACGATCCGGCGCACGATCGAGGCGAGCACCGGCGCGAGAAGCGCCAGCGCATAGCCGGCGATCGCGGCCTTGATCGACCCCTTCGCCCGCTCCAGCGCCGCCGGGTCGCCGCCCGCGAACAGGTAGCGGATCCCCCCGATCGTGAGCAGCAGCGTCGCCAGCCCGGCGAGCAGGCCCGCCAGCCAGACGCGCAGGTTGTCGATCACCTGGTTCAGGTCGGCGGCCGCCAGCGCCGGCGGGGCCGCGACTAGCGCGATCAGCGTCGCGGCGGAAACGGTGTATGTCAGCTTCTTACGCATTCGTGAGCTCGGCCAGCGGGGCGGGCCGCTCTTGTCGCCTCACCTCCCTCCGTCGTGCGAAGGACCGTGTGCGTGGGCGCTTGCTTCGGCTCGCGCCCCGACTGCCCGAGCACCCAATGAAGGTCGTTTTCGCCGCCGTCTTGGCACAGGCGAGATCCCGAGGTGCAGCAGCAGCCGCCGTTCGGCCCGCTGCAGGCGGACGCGGAGCACGTTGTAGGAGACGCCGAACTCGCGAGCGGCGCTCGCGAGCGGCTCCGCATCGATGCGCGTGCGCAGGATCAGCTCGGCTTCATCGGCGGAAATCGCGCCGACGGCGACCGCGCGCCCGAGCACCCTCTCGACGTCGGGCGCCGCCGCCGGCGCCGCCGCGTGCGGAACGACCGGGCTTGCCGGCAGCTCGCCACGACGGCTTCGCTCGCGGGCGAGCTCGGTCAGCGTCGCCCGCATCGTGTCGAGAAGCAGATTGGCCGCGATCCGCTGCGGACGCCGCTCGAGCGGATAGGTCCTGATCCGCTCCCACGCGGAGGCGAGCAGCAGCTGCCACAGCGCCTCGACGTCGTCGGCGTCGAGAAAGATCCGCTTCGCAAGCCCCTTCAGCCCCGGGCGGAGCGCCTGCAGGACGACGCGCGCCGCAAGTGGATCAGTTCTCGCGCGCGCGAGCAGCGCGCGGAGAACGGCGTCCTTGTCCGTCCCGCGTTCGCGTGAGTGCAGGAAACGGATCAGCGCGGCCGGACTCGCGAACGCGGCCAGGGCCGGCTCCTCGTGCGCCCAGACGCGCAAGCGAGCCGCGAGCTCGCCGGCGGCCAGCGACTTCCACTCACGATCAAGCCGATCAAGCGGAACTCGATCCACAAGATCCTCCTTTCGTCGGCCTCATCGCGCCGACGCTGCCGCGTGGCCCTGACCGCGGCCCGACAGCTGGCTGACCCGCAGGGTGGAAGCCGCCGCCGCCTGACCCACCGAGTGCGCGATCTCCGAGGCACAGATCTCGTTGAGCCTGCGCGGCGTTGTGTCAGGCCCGGGTCAGGCTTCCGTCAGGGTCGCTCGCGGCGCTGGCATGTCGGTGACAGCGCAGGAATACTTCCGGGAGGTCACTGCGCAGCCAGGGGGTCGATGCGCTTGCCGCCGCACAAGCCCGTTACTTTTCGCGTCCGGGGCCGACTAAGGAAGTAGTTGGAAGGCCTCGCCGAGTACGCCTTCCGGCACCACCATGCGCAGATCTATCGCTACCTGCGCCGGAAGAGGAGTTGACGCAAGAGGTGTTCGCCGACGCCGCAGTCACACTGATGCGGATGGATTGCCGCCCGGCGTCAGTCCTCGCCCTCCTCTACACGATCGCGCAGCGCCGCTTCACCGACCAAGTGCGCCGGCCCGGCCACTCGAGCGAGCGGGCGGCGCTGGACGGTGTCCTCGAAGAGGCCCCCTCCCCCGAGTACGGCGCCGACGTCGCCCGCGCGATCCACGAAGCGATGTCTCAGCTTCCGGCGGACCAGGGGCGGGTCGTATGCATGAAGCTGATTGAGGGGTGCTCCTTCTCGGAGATCGCGAGCTTCATCGGAGCGACCGAGGCAGCCGTCAAGATGCGCTTCCAGCGCGGGCTGCGAGCGCTGCGCGAGGATCTCGAGCTGCAAGGGATCGAGCCCTGACGCAACTTCGGCGACGGCCGCCTCTCGATCGGGAGGTTCTCGAGGTGCTCCGCAACCAGCCCGAGCTTCTGGCGGTCGCGGACGCGATCGCGGCGACCCAGCTAGCCGCCCCGAACGCCCCTAATGCGACGGTGCCTCGAGAATCTCGGCCTGAGGTGAATGCTCCGAAACGACAACAAGGCGACCTGGATCCGAGTGCGGAGATGTAGCACCCTTTCGCGCCGGCTCACGCCGTTCGGGAAGGCGATTCTGCTGGGAGCGGTGCCACATGCGACTCGAGCTCAACGGTCTCCGGCAGCTGACGAAGTGACCGCAGCGGCGAAAGCATCGCCGGAACGACCGCGGCAAACGAAACGCTGGCGCCGACGAGCATCGCGAAACGCAAACCCGCGGCCGTTGCAAGCGCTCCGCCCATGAGCGCACCGAGTGGCCCAACGCCCCAGACGATGGCGCGGTTAAAACCAACGACACGGCCCTGAAGGCGCTGAGGCACGCGGGCTTGCCGTAGCCCGACTGTCGTTGAGTTGTAGAGCACTGATGCGAAGCTGTTGATCCCCCAGCCGATGAGAAGGAAGGGGAGTGCCATCCTCGATGGAGCTACGGCCAGGATGAAAAGCGATGGTCCGAAGAGCACGGCCGAGCCAACGATCACGGGGCCGGGCCCCACTCTGCTTGTTAGGCGGCTCGCCGCCACAACGCCAAGCAACCCGCCGACTTCGCCAGCAGAGAGCACGAGGCCGATCATTCCCGGCCCGACCTCAAGTTCGCGGACGGCGTAGACCAGCAGGACCGCCCAGACCGCCCCGAACCCGACGTTGATGAATGCCGTGGTCGCCAGGACCCACCGCAGGTAGATGTCCTTGAGCGCGAATCGTCCGCCTTCCCGCATGTCGCCCCAGAACGCACCGCGCTTTTCCCGAGCGGAACTGGACTGTGTGTCGGTCGCCTCCCGATGTTTGATCGAGAAGATCAGGGCGCCGGATGCAAGGAAGCTCGCCGCATCAGCGAGAACAGCAAGAGGCGCGGACAACAGCGCGACGAGTCCGCCTGCGGCTCCCGGGCCACCAAGCCGCGCGAGCGTCTCCGTTCCCTCGAATTTCGCGTTTGCCTCAACCAGATGCTCACGCTCGACCAACGAGGGAAGGTACGCCTGGTAGGCGAGCGTGAAGAAGACGGTCAGCGCGCCGTTGACGAGCGCGACGGCGTATAGGTGAGGGAGCGTGAGCGCGTCGAGCGCGTATGCGAGCGGGATCGACAAGAGTGATGCCCCGCGTCCGAGGTCGGTCAGCACAAGGATCGGGCGACGAGGCAACCGATCTACCCAGACTCCGGCCGGGATGCTGAGAAAGATGAATGGCGCGAACTCGACCGCCGTCAGCACGGCGACCTCGAACGTGCTCGCGTCGATCGTCAGGATCGCGACCAATGGGAGCGCGAGCAGCGTGATCTGGCTGCCGAACGCGCTGATTCCCTGCGCGCCCCAGAGACGCAGATAGTTCCCGTGCCGCCATAGACCCGAACTAGGCCACAGCGCCCGGTGCGCAGCCCTCACGTTGCAGATGCCTCCATCGATAAATCGTTGTCGGAGTCGGAGCGAAGTGTTACGTGGGGGATCTCACACGACCCCGTTACCTTTTCCGCGCTCGCCCGACATACCAAGTAGCAGCGCGAATCCGATAAGGGGGCGTCGTTGGTCGGGACGAGTCCCTTCGGGACTATTCCGAAGGGAGTAGCGGTGAGAATCCATCCCTGGGACACCTGCGCTGTCAGGCTGCTGTCAGGTTCGCGTCAGGGTCCGGGCGTACGAATCGCGCCATGAACGGCTGGCGCGAGTTGCTCACGCGGGAGCGGCCCGGGAAGGGGACGAAGCCGCTCGGCGTCTCTCCGAACGGAGAGGCCCCGCTGCTTCGCCCGCGCATGGCGGAGGAGTCGCGGACGCCGAAGGGCGCGGGGGCGCGGCGTCTGCTGCAGCCGTTGCCGCTGGTCGGAGTCGTTCTCGTCCTGATCGCGCTCGTCGGCTACTGGTCCGTTTACCGCGCGACGACCGAGCGGACACCGGTTCTCGTTGCTGCTCACGACCTTACGGCCGGCACGGTGCTCCAGCCGGGCGATCTGCGGGCGGTGGAGCTCGCCGGCGAGGCCGACTTCATGGCTGGCCTCGTCCCCGACGGTGAACTCGACGCCGTTCTCGGAAGCAGGCTCGGCGTAGCGCTCGAGAGCGGGCTTCCCCTTCCGCGCGGCTCGCTCGCGGAGCCGGCGCCGGCACCGCCCGCGCTCACACTCGCCGTTCCCGCCCTGCATGCGGTCGGCGGAACTCTCCGCCCGGGCGACCGCGTCACGGTGCTCGCCACCTTCGGCAGCGGCACCGGGCAGGCGGAAGCGCGCGCGATCGCGCGCGGCCTCGAGGTGCTTGCGGTCGGGGGAGCGCCCGAGGCGCTCGACCCGAACTCGGCCACGATCCCGGTGACGGTCGCCGTCCGCCAGTCCTCGCTCGCGAGCGTGCTCGCTCTTGCCAACGCCGAGGGGAAGATCGATCTCCTCCGCGAGGGCAGCGAGCGGAACGCCGACCCGATCCCGCCGGCGCGAGCGGAGGAGAGCCAGGAAGGAAGCTGAGATGGGCGAGCGGCCCAGGGTGGTGCTCGCGCTCACACCCGTCGGCGAGCGCGCGATCGAGGAGCTCGTCTTCGGCTCGGAGCCCGCGGTCGTGCCCGTCGCGAGCGCGGCCGATGGAGAGGAGCTGGCCGAGCTCGCGGCCGAGGTTCAGGCGGACGCGGTTCTCCTCTCGCCCGAGCTGTCCGGGCTGACGGCCGCTCGCTGCGCGCGCGTTCGCGCGGCTGGCCTTCGCGTGGTCGGGATCGCGCTCGACGAGACCGGCGAGCGCACGCTTGCCGCGCTAGCCGCCGACCGCGTCGTCCGGCCTCCGGCCTCGCGAGAAGAGCTTCTCGAAGCAGTGGGACACGAGAGTGAGCCCGCGCCTGCTCACGCGTCCGCGCCTGCAAGGGAGATCCCGAAGCGAGGAGCAGGTGAGGGAACGGTCGTCTGCGTGCTCGGCAGCAAGGGCGCGCCGGGGGCGAGCGAGTGCGCGGCGTCGCTCGCCGCGCTGGCGGCCGAGCGCTGGCCGGCGCTCCTTGTCGAGCTCGACGCGCTCGGAGGAGGGCTCGACCTGCGCCTCGATGCCGATCCGCGCCAGGGGTCCGTGCTCGGCCTCGTCCGGGCTGCAGCTTCCGGCGAGGCCGTACCGCCCGAGCTTGTCGAGCACTGGCTCGCCGGAGGCAGCAACGGCTGGCCACCCGCACTCGTCGGACCGCCCGACCTGGCGACCGACCTTGCCGAGCTGAGCCGGCCAGGCGCCGTCGCTGCGGCGATCCGAACGCTCGCGACGATCGTTCCGCTCGTTGTCTGCGACGTCGGCTGGCTGCTCGCCGAGGGCGGCGAGACGGGCCCGGTCGCGCGCATTCATCGTGAGGCGGTCGTCTCGGCCGACGCCGTCCTGCTCGTGTTCGGCGCCCGCGACGAGCAGCTCCGCAACGGCCTGGCGCAACTAGACCTGCTGCTCGGGCCGCTCGAGCTTCCGCCCGAGCGGCTGCGGCTCGTCGTGAACGGGATCGGTGCACCCGGTGCGGAAGGGAAGGTTGCGGTCGCCGATGCGGTCGCTCTCCCGCTCGCCGAGCGCGAGCTCAGCGTCGACGACTGGCTGCCGTGGGACGGACGCGCACTCGCGCGGGCGCGCCGGAGCGGCGTGCCGCTCGCGCTCGCGCGCCGGCGTGGACGCTACGCTCGCGCCGTCGGCCGGCTCCTCGACGAGATGTTCGTGCCCGTCCGTCCTGCGCCGCGCAGGCGCCGGCTCCGCGTCCCCGTCGCGCTCGCGCCGGTCGCTCACGAAGAGGAGGAGGTGGAACTCCCGTGGCGGAGCGCCTCGGCGCGGTAAGCGAACTCGTCCGGCCGCGCGTCGAGCGCGTGCTCGCCGAGGAGCAGGTCAACCTCGCAAGCGGGCAGGGACGAGAGCGCGCCGAGGCCGTGATCGAGGAGGTGGTGCGCGCATTCGAGGCCGAGTCGCTGAACGGGCAAGCACCCGAGCTCGCGGCCGAGGATCTCGCAGTTCTCCGACAGGAACTGCGCGACGACCTCGTCGGCCTCGGCACGCTCGCGGAGCGGATGCTCGCTGACCCGCAAGCCCAGGAGTGGATGGTCAACGGGCCGAAGCGCGTCTTCCGCGACACGGGCGAGCGGATCGAGCGCGTACCCGACCTCGTCTTCCAAGACGACCGCCAGGTGCGCGCCTTCCTCGAGCGCCTGCTCGAGCAGGTCGAGGGCAAGCGGCTCGACCGGATCACCCCGCGCGTCGAGGCGCGCCTGCCGGACGGCTCCCGCCTGACCGCGGCCATTCCGCCTGTCTCCTCAAATGGGCATGCGATCTGCACGATCCGCCGCTTCCGGCTCGGCGCCGGCTCGCTCGAGGAGCTCGTCGAACTGGACTTCATGAGCGACGTCGCCGCCGCCTTCCTGCGCGCCTGCGTGCGCGCGGGCAAAAACATCGTCGTCGCCGGCCGCGTCTCGAGCGGGAAGACGACGCTGCTGAACGCGCTCGGGCGCGCGATCCCGGGTACGGAGCGCGTCGTCGTCTGCGAATCCTCCGCCGAGCTGCAGTTGCCGCGCATCCTGCCGAACTGCGTCGGCTACGAGGGGCGGCCGGGAAGCGCCGACGGCCTCCCCGCTGTGGCGCTCGACGAGCTCGTCTCCGACGCGCTCCGCATGAACCCGGACCGCATCCTCGTCGGCGAGTGCCGCGGACCCGAAACGATGGCGCTGTTGTGGTCGTTCGCGACCGGTCACGCTGGCATGACCAGCGTGCACGGCGAGTCGGCCGAGCACGCGCTCGGAAACCTCGTCCGCTTCGCCCTCACCTCGGGAGCGCGGATCGAGGCCGCGCAGGCGCTCGACTGGGTGCGCGAGATCGACCTCGTCATCCATTGCGACCGCCCGCGAAGCTTCGCGGGCGGCGAGCGCCGCTTCCTCCCCCGCCGCGTCGACGAGATCGTCGAGGTCGCCGGAATCGAGGGACGGAAACTGACCCTCAACCCGCTCTTCACTGGGGCCGGGCCAGAGCTCGCGTGGGCGGGAACGGGTCCCGCCTTCCTCGACGAGCTCGAGCCAGCGGGGTTCAAGCTGCCCTCATGACAAAGCTCGCCCTCATCCTCCTGCTCGGCGCGGCCGCGCTTATCGCCGGAGCGTGCACCGGCGACGAGAACAACGGTCCGGCCCAGACACGCGAGACGACCGGCACGACGACCACGACGGCCGAAGACGAGTCCGCGGCGCTCAAGGACGCCGCCCGAGACGCCGTCGAGGCCGACCACCAGCTATCGGTGCGCGTGCTGTGGACGAATCGCGTGCCGGAGATGCCGCGCGCTACCGCCGGACCCGCTCTGGCGGAATTGCGACGCTCGGCGGCGCAGCGCAGGCGTCGGGGCATCCGCGTCAAGCTGATCTCCGAGCGCTTTCGAATCGTCGAGTTCTCGCTCGACCCCTCCTTCGCGACAGCGACGGCGACGGTTGTCAGCGAACAGCGCGTGCAGCCGCACGGTCGCGGCGGCAAGCCGCTAGGGCAGCCCGTGCGGCTCAGGGAGCGCGCGCGCCTCGAGCTCCGCCGCGTCGGTGACACCGAGCGCTTCGTCGTCTGGAGGGTGGTGCTGCGTCCGTGACCCGACGATGGGCGCTTTTCATTCTGGCTGGCGCGTGGCTCGCGCTTGTCATCGCCCCACCCGCAAACGCGAGCCACCATACGATCAGGATCGGCGTCTACTCGCAGAAGGCGAGTTCAGGCAAGGTCACTATTGGAGCCAGCATCGCCGTCTCCCAGCGGCGATCCGGCCGGCGCGGAGCACCGCCAGCTTCGGCCGAGCGCGGCGGCGAGCGCGGCGAGGAACACGAATACGCCTGGCCAGCGCTCTCCAGCGACTCGCCGCTCCTTCGAGATGCAACCCCCCTCGGCCCGGATTCCTTCTGGTACGTCGACGGGAGCGGCCACACATGCCTGTACCTCCCCAATAGCGCCCTTCCCTGCTACACGGTCGTCTCCCCGCAGTTGGGCGCTCCTGGGCTGAGTCCGGCTGCAATCGCTGCCTCTGTCGCCGACCGCCTTGAGCTTGCGCCCGGGCAGATCGTGACGAGCCCGCCGCGCGACGCGGCCGGCCTCACGGGCGCGGACAGCTGGTTCTGGCTCGAGCCCACACCTGGTCGCGAGGATCTCTCGGTCGAGCTCGCCGGTGTGCGCGTGACGGTCGTGGCCGACCCGGCCCGCGTCGAGTGGCGCTTCGGCGATGCAGCGAGCGTGCGCGCAGGAGCTGGCGTGCCGTACCGGGCCGGACCGCCGCCGGAAGGCTCCGTCCGTCATCGCTACGAGACGCGCTGCCTGCCCGGCGACCGAGGCCGGAACCCGCACGTCCTTGCGAGCTGCCGTGCAACCGGCTATCGGGTCGAGGCCGAGGTTCTCTGGCAGATCTCGTTCCAGGCGACTGGCCGCGTCACGGCCAGCGGCAGCCTGCCCGCGCGAACGACCGAGACGGCGATCGACTATCCGGTCAGCGAAGCTCGCGCCTTCCTGATCGGAGGCGGCGTGCGATGACGGGCTTCCTCCTCGGCGTTACGTTCGCCAGCGGGATCGCGCTCGTCTGGTTGGGCGCGGTCGCCGGGGTGCAAATGCCGGCAGGCGGCGGGCGGGCGCGGCGCATGCTCGCCGAAGCGGGCATCTCCGTTCACCCCGTCCTCTTTCTTGTCGCGCCGCTTGGGTTTGCCGCGGTCGTGGGGATCGTCGCGTGGTCGCTCGCCGGCGTCCCGATCCTCGCGCTGCTCGCGGCCTGCGGCGGTGCCTATGCCCCATTCTCCTGGGCGGCAGCGCGCCGTGAGCGACTTCGGCGCGAGCGCGAGCGGGCGTGGCCGGCGGCGCTGGCCCAGCTTGCGGACGCGCTCGAGGCGGGTCTCGCGTTCCCAGCGGCGGTCGCGCTCGCTGCCGAGACAGGGCCGGCGCCGCTTCGCCGCGACCTCGCCGCTTTCCACGCGCGCCTGCGCTCGAGCGGTCTGGCGAGCGCCGTCGACGGACTCGCGGGTGCGGGCGAGCGGACGGCTGACACCGTTGCGTCGCTCCTCCGCGCCGGACTGCTCGATCTTCCGGCTGGCGGGCTCGCGCCTGTGCTGCGCGAACTCGCCGCGGTTCTCTCGGAGCGGTTCGAGGCGCGCGAGAAGGCGCGCTCGCGTGCGGCCACGCTCCGCCTCGAGGCGGCGATCCTGGCGCTCAGCCCGATCGTCCTGCTGCTGCTCATTGGGCTCGCCTCGCCCGCTTACCTCGACGCCTACCGGACGCCAGATGGGACGCTCGTCGGCGCGCTCGGCGGTTTTCTCATCTTCTGCTGCTACCTGATGATGCGGCGGCTGGGACGCGTGCCGGAGCCGCGGCGCACGGGAGGGCGCGCGTGAGCGGGCCTCTCCTTCTCTCGGCGGTCGCGCTCGTCGCGGGCGGGCTGCTGCTCGCCTACGCGGTCGTCGCCGACCGCCGGCCGGCGCTGGCCGCTCGCCTCGGGCGGGCGGGCGTTCCGGTGCGGAGCCGAGCTCGCCTCGGCGCCCGCCTCGCCGTTGACGGTCGCGTCGGCCGGGACGCGGGAGCGCTCGGCGCCCGCTACGAACGCTCGCTTCGCCAGGCGGGCGGCGGAAAGACCATCGGCCGCTTCCTGGCCGAGAAGGCCTTGCTTGCGGTCGCCTTCCCGCTCGTCCCACTGCTCCCGTACGCGGCGGCGACCGGGCGCCTGCCGTCCGCCGGTTTCGCGCTCGCACTCGCCGTCCTCGGCTTCGTCGTTCCCGACCTCGCGCTCCGGTCCGCGGTTAGGCGCAGGCGGGAGGACATCTTTCTCGACCTGCCCGAGGCGCTCTCGGTGATGGCGCTCGCGCTCGGGGCCGGCATCTCGCTCCGCCAGGCGCTCGAGCTTGCCGCGCGGGACTGCCCGGGATCTCTCGGAGAGGAGCTGGAGCGTGCGCTCAATCTTGCCCGGCGTGAGCGTGGCCTCGGCGAGCGCGAGGCGCTTGTGCGCGTGGCCAAGCAGAGCGGCGAGCCGACGTTCGCGCGCTTCGCCGAGCTGCTGGCCGCTAAGGAGAGCCCGTACGTCGAGTTCCTGCGCAAGCAAGCCGCCCAGGCCCGAGCCGAACAGAACCGCTTCCTCGAGCGCGCGGCGGACCGTGCCTATCTCTCGATGCACGCGCCCGTTGCGCCGCTTCTTGCGGTGCTCGTTCTGCTCGTCGCCTACGGGCTCCTTCGCTTTCTGGCCGAGACGATTTGAGAAAGGAGGGTTAGTGATGCTCGATGTGCTCTGGTTCCGGTTCCTCGCCGTCGCCGAGCGGGTGCGCAAGGAGGAGCGCGGGGACAGCCTGATCAACTGGACCGTGCTCGCGATCGGCCTCGCCGCGGCCGCGGCGGCGGTCGTCGCACTGCTCAAGCCGGCGATCCAGGAGGCCGGACAGAAGCTTGTCACCCTCATCTCGGGCGGGTAACGAGGTGAGGAAGCGCCTGCGATCGGAACGCGGAGACGCGCTCATCGAGGGGCTGCTCGCGCTCGGACTCGTCCTCCTCGCCGTCGCGGTCGGCGCCCAGGCGCTCGCCTACGCGCACGCGCGCTCGGTCGCCGAGGCCGCCGCCCAGGACGGCGCTCGCGCGGCCGTGACCGGCGGGCCCGGCGCGGGAGCCGGACGCGCGCGGGCGATCCTCGCCGCGGCCGGGGACACAGGAGCGGGGCTCAGTTCCTCGGCGCGGGTGGAGCGGGATCGCGTCACCGTCAGTGTCGGCGGGCGAGCTCCATCGCTCTTTCCGCTCTCGCTGATCGTGCCCTCGGTTCGGGCGAGCGCGAGCCTCCCGCTCGAGCGCTATCCGCAGGAGGAGGCGAGGCCATGAGCGCCCTCTCTGCCCGCCTTCGGTCGGAGCGCGGCCAGGGGCTGATCTCGAGCCTGCTCCTGCTCGCCGGTGTGCTCATCCCGCTCCTTTTCCTTGTGCCGCTGTTCGCCCGGCTCGAGCTCGCGCGTCTTGCGGCCGACCAGGCCGCACGCGATGCCGCCCGCTCGGCAGTTCAGGCGCCGGGACCGGCCGAGGCCGAGGCAGCCGCGCAAGCCGCATTGGTTCGCGCGCGAGAGCAGACCGACGTCCCGCTCCGCTTGGCGCTGGGCGGGCAGTTCGCCCGCGGAGGCGTCCTCCGCGCCGAGGTCAGCGCCCGCGTCTCAATCGGGAGCCTGCCCGTCGTTGGAAGCTTCGGCACCGTCGTCGTCCGCGGCGATGCGAGCGCACCGGTCGATCGCTACCGAAGCCTGAAGGAACCGCCATGAGGTGCAAGTTGGGTTCTCGCGCGCGCGAGGAGCGCGGTGCCGTCCTGATCGCCGGCCTGCTTCTCGCCCTGTCGCTGCTGATGGTGATCGGCGCTGCCGTCGATCTCGGGCAGGCGTTCATCGTCCGCCGTGACCTCGTCTCGCTCGCCGACGAGGCTGCACTGGCCGGCAGTCAGGCGCTCGATCTCGAGGCGCGGCATGCGGGACGCCTCGCGCTCGAGCCCGAACAGGCGCGCGCCGCCGCACTAACCGCCCTCGCGGGCGAACCCGCGGTCCGGGCGCAGGCGAGCGCGACCGAGCAGACGGTTGCCGTGCGGGTCGAGCGGCGCTTCCCGACCGTGCTGCTTCGCCTCGTCGGCCTGCGAACGCTGACCGTCGCCGCGCGGTCGAGCGCGGAGCCACGCGAGCCATGAGACGCCGTCCGCTCATCGGCGCCGCCCTCTGCGCCGCAGCCTTCGTCTCGGCGGGCGTCGCGCTCGAGCTGCCGGCGCTTGACCTCGCCCGGCTGTCGATCTTCGGCGCAGCGCTCGGAGGAGCGGTCGCCGTCGACCTGGCCGAGCGGCGGATCCCGAACCGGCTCGTGCTCCCCGCCGCTGCGCTCTGCGCCGCGCTGTCGGTCGCCGCCGGCGTTCGATTCGAAGACCTCGCTGCTGGCGTCGCGGTGATCGCGTTCCTGCTCGTCTGCGCGCTTTGGCGACCCGACTCGTTCGGCATGGGCGACGTCAAGCTCGCCCTCCTCGTGGTTCTCGGGCTGAACGGGGACGCGGCGCAAGGCCTTCTCTTCGGCCTCGCTCTCGCCGCGCTGCTCGGGACGCTAATTCTCCTCCGCTACGGACGGGCGGCGGGAAAGCGAGCGTTGCCGCTCGCTCCGTTCATCGCCCCGGGCTGCCTCGTTGCACTCCTCGCATGAGCACGTACCCCGACATGGGAATTCGGTCGCGCGCGGGGCCCGTGCTCGGCGTTGTTGCCTCGGCTGGCACGCTTGCTCTCCTTTGGGCCTTCCGACCCTCGTTCACGGGTCTCCCTCGCTCACTCGCCGAGCCGCTAACTGCAACAGGGCTTGAGGACTTCGGTTTGGTGCTGGCATGGCTCGCGCTCGCTTGCCTTGCCCTGGCTGTGCTCGTTCGCGCGCTTCGCTCCAGCACCCATTCATGGGGTCGGAACGTCCACGCGCGAGCCGCGCTGGGCTCGCGACCGTCGACAGCGAAGGGTTCAGGCGCTCCTCGCCGGTCACGTCATTCGAGTCGGCTGGCGCCAAGACCGCGCTCGGGGGCCTTCCCGGAGCAATTCGTCTTGACCTTGACCGCGCCGGTCGAGACCTCAGCGGCCGTGGAGCAGGAGCCTCGCGTAGAGGCAGCCGAAGAAGTGCCCTCTATCTCCGTGTCCGTACTTGGCCCGCTTCAAATCACCGGGGGAAAGCGCAGGCGGCGCTTCCGTGCTTCGGCGCAGGAGCTGGTCGCCTATCTGGCTCTGCATCGGGGCGGAGCCAGTCGCGATCAGCTGCTCGAGGCCCTTTGGCCGGGCGAGGATCCGAAGCGCAGTGAGCAGCGGCTCTGGCAGAGCAGCAGTGACGTTCGCCGGGTCCTCGGAAGCGTGATCACGCGGGAGAGCGATCGCTACTCGCTTGACCGCAGACAGGTGAGGCTCGATCTCGACGAGCTCGAGCGGTTACTGGCCGCGGCGGGAACAGCCGACGCTGAGCGCGTCCAGCAGGTGATGGAACGCGCGCTCGCGCTCTTCATCGGCGAGCCCCTCTCCGGCTCCGACTACGCGTGGGCGGGGGGCGAACTCCGGCGGTTACGTGCGACCCACGTCGATCTGCTTGAGCAGGTCGGTCGCGGCCGACTCGCCGCCGGCGAGCCGCGGGCGGCACTCGACGCAGCAGAACGCGGCCTCGCGATCGATGTGCTCAACGAAGGACTGTGGCGCCTCGCGCTTGAGGCTGAGAGCGCGCTCGGCCTACGGGAAGCCGTCGCCGAGCGATACGAACAGCTGCGCGTCCTCCTCGACGAGCGGCTCGGCCTTGAGCCAGCCCGGGAGACGCGGATCCTGCACCGGCACCTGCTCGCCCAGCGGTAGCCGGAATGCGACGGCACCCGACAGACTCGATCAATGCATCGCGGCGACTAAGACTCGACGAGCGCCAGCCGGTCAACCGGCAGGCGTAGCTGCTTGAGTTCCGACGGCTCGAGTTTCCAGAGGCCGTTGCCGTAGAGGCGGCAATCGTCTTGCAGGCGCGCCAGCACCGGCGCGCTCGTCAACGTCTCGAAAAGGGCGTCGCTGTCGATGTCGTTGTGCGGCGTGATCACGAGCCAGTTGTTGAGCGGCACGGCAAGGGCGAGGTTGCGTACGAATCGCGCGCGGGGGCGGTTGAAGTAGGTGAAGAGGATCGGCGCCTCGAAGTGCGCCTCGACGGCGAACCATCGGCGTCCCGCCTTGACACGTTGCTTGACGAGATGCCGCTCGAGGACGCCGAACTCGGTGCGCCCCCGCGCGAGGTAATCGGCGAGTGGCCCAGTGGCGTGTGGGCGCTTCGGCTCCAGCAGCCAGCGGCGGGTCGTCTCCGGCAGCGCTTCGAAGGCTTCCATGTCGATCGTCTGACCGGCGAAGTGGCGCGGCGAGGACAGGCAGGGACGGACCGATGAGCGCCCGAGGCCGAGGTCTCGTCGCTGCCGCTCGCTGAGGACGAAGAAGTTGTTGCAGCCGGTGGCCACGCCGCGCCGGACATGGGCGGCCTCGGCGAGCGTGATACCCGCGTTCCTGCGCTTGCGCTGGGGCCGGCTCCACTTCCGTGCGCTCGTCAACGTCACTCGCTCGCCGGCGTCGGGGTCAGCGAGAACGGCGGTAATCGAGTCGGTTGAGGTGCTCTTGGCTTCGATCAGCCGTGTCGGCTGTGTTCCGTCGGCACCCTTACGGATCAGCGTGATCATCGCCGTCGTCACCGCGTGGTCGAATACGAGTTCGTCGGCAGGGAAGCGCACGATCGCCTCGACGTGGGCTCGCGCGAGGAGGAGCTTTTTGATTTCACGCGCGTAGTTCATGTCGAGCCAGTGCGCCGGCGTCACGAACGCGAGCGCTGCTTCGTCAGCCGTGATCTCGAGAGCGCGAACGAGGAAGAGGACATGCAGCGAGGCCAGCTGGCTCAGTTCGACCTTCAATCGCGTGCCGAACCCAGCGTGAATCGCCGCCTTCGCCTCCGCCGTCAGCGCATGGTGGCGAGTGTAGGGCGGGTTGCAGATCACGGCCTGGGGCCGCTCGCGCACGTCGTTGAGCAGGAAATCGGTCGTGCGCAGTTCGAGGCCCTTGATTTGGCGGGCGGCTCGGTTCGCCTCGGCCATAGCGATGGCCAGCGGGTCCACGTCAAGACCGAGCAGCCGCGTCTGAACCGTGCGCTCCTGCGCCGCTGCAACCAGCAGCGACCCCGACCCGCATCCGGGGTCGAGCAATAGCTGCGGCTGCTCGGCGAGCAGCCAGCGCGCCATTGCCCGACCGACGGCAAGTGGAGTGAAGAACTGCCCGAGCGTACGGCGGGTTCGTCCGGACACCAGGCGCTCGTACGCCGCGCCGATGACGTCGCGGCCGTCCGACCACGCCGGGTCGCCCGGAACGACACCGATCTCGGTAAGTACGCGGTCGAGTGCAGCGCGAACGGCGGCGGAGTCGTCCGTCCTGGCGACGGCGCGGACGCGCGCGACCAACGCCTCGACTGCTCTCAGCGTCGCCGACACACGACGAATCTACGTGGTCTGTCGGCCAGAGCGCCATGTGGGCGCACAAGCCGGGGCCGCAGTCAACGGCCACCGCCAGCGGTATTCTGCCTCACGCCCTGGACAGCAGATGGAGCCGCTGGGGAGGGGTTTGATGGCACAGGTCACGCACGCACAGCGCATCCAGCGCATTGACCAGCTCCTCAAGGAGCTGAACAAGATCCCGCCGGAGCGGCATGAGGTCGAGCGCTTGCCTTGGGCTGGGGGAGAGCCGCTGCTATGCCCGGTAATCAAGATGAAGGTGGACGAGGTCCTCCTCTTCCACCGCTCGCACCGCGTTCGCGCTCAGCTCGAGGACGACCAAGAGTGGGAGGAGCTGCGCAAGGACCCGCACAGCGAGTCGGCGCAACGCCTCATCGAGCGCCACGTCCGGGAGGCACGGAAGCCCGACCAGTTCGCGGCGCTCAAGGAATCACTCCTTCAGGAAGGCCAGACCCACCCCGGCGTCATGACCTACGACGGCGTCTTGGTCAACGCGAACACGCGCGCCGTTGCCCTGCGCGAGCTGGAGGATCCGAGCCGGCGCTACATCAGGGTGGCCGTGCTGCCCGCGACGGCCGAGCCCGAGGAGCTGGCTCTGCTCGAGCTGCGCCTGCAGATGCAAAAAGAGCTCAAGGTCGAGTACACGCTGACCAACGAGCTGCTGTTTATCGAGGAGCTGTCCAACGACCGCCACCTCACCGACGCCCAGATCGCGCGCGAGCTGCGCATCTCCCCAGAGAGCGAGAAGAAGGGCGCGACGGAGGTGCGGTTGCGTCTGCGAATGCTCGACCTGATCCGCGAGATGCAGCGCATCCCCGAGGAGACTTTGCCGCTGACGTTCTTCGACGCACTCGCCTACGAGCAGCTTCGTGAGGTGCACCGCACCTACCACGGTCTTCTTGAGCACGACCCTGGCGAGGCGCAGCGTTACCTCGAGAGCTTCCTGCTCTCGGTCGCCGTCGGTGTCACCCCGGTGCACCAGATTCGCAACATCGACGCAGCGTTCATGGGGCAGTACATGCTCCCGCAGCTCGAGGAAGACGAGGTCATCGGAGACGTCGCCGATCGCCTGGCCGCGCCGAACGGCTCCGAGACGGCGCCGGCGCCGGCGGCCGCAAAGAGGCTGCTGGTCGACGCCGGCGAGGACGAGCCGACGCCGGTTGACGTGAAGGGTCTGATCAATGTCGTCACCAGTCGCGACAAGCGCGTCGATGTCAGCGGGACGCCGCTCGTTCTGGAGCGCGACGACGTCAAAGAGGCGATCAAGGCCGCGATCATCACCGGCGTCAAGGAGAAGAAGCGCGACGCCAAGGACGCCGACAAACTCGAAGCGCCGATTGCCGCGGTCAAGGCGGCGACGCGCGAGGTAGGCAAGGCGGTCGAGGCGGTCAAGGCGGTTGCCGATGACTCCGAGTTCGACACCAAGCGGCGCAAGTCGCTCGAGGCGGCGCATAAAAAGCTCAAGCGCAGCTACCGCGAGCTCGAGACCGTGCTGACGAAGGCCGAGGTAATTGGGGACTAAGGCACGGCTGGCACTCTCCACATCGCGCTACGCGGTCGACCCCCGGCGGTGGCGTTCCGCCGCGACGGGGCGGTCGCGGTCGAGCTGTGGAACGCGATGGGGCGCAACATCGCGCCCGGCCTGGCCTCCCGCGTCGGAGACGATGAGGTCGTCGTCCCGCTCGAGCGCTTCCTGGCCGCGCGAAACTGGCTTGGCCGCGCTCTGACGACGTACCACTGCGACGCGTCGTTGGACGCCGAGCTCGAGGCGATCCTGGCCCGCTCCGATGCTGAGCGCGACGAGGTCGGTGGCGTGCTCAGCGGGACGGTCGCGCTCGTCGACGCCGACGAAGTCGGTCGCCTGCTTGCCGACAGCCGCTTCTTCCGCCCGTTGCGTCCTTTCCAGCTGCGTGATCTCGGGCGCATCCTGTCGCTGTCCCACGGCGCCAACTTTTCCGTCCCCGGGGCCGGTAAGACGACGGTCGCCTATGCCACCTACGAAGCCGAGCGCGGACGACGGCGCGTCGAGCGGATGCTCGTCGTCGCGCCGTTGTCGGCCTTTGAAGCCTGGTTTGAGGAGGCCGAGGAGTGCATGCGCCCGCTGCCGGTGATCGGCCGCTTCGACCAACGCCTGCCGCTCGGCACCGAAGTGCTCCTCGTCAACTACCAACGCCTGGCCGCAAACTACGACGCCCTCGCCGCGTGGGTGCTGGAGCGTCCGTGCCAGGTCATCCTCGACGAGGCGCACCGGATGAAGCGCGGGCGCGACGGCGAGTGGGGTTCAGCCTGCCTGAACCTGGCCCATCTCGCCGTCCGCCGGGACATCCTCACCGGGACGCCGGCACCGCAGCATCCGAGCGACTTCGGCGCTCTGTTTGAGTTCGTCTGGCCGCACCAGTCGGCACGCATCGTGCCGCCCGCGGCCCATCAAGCTGATCCACCGCCGAACGTGATGGGCGACTTGTCGCGCCGCCTGCGCCCGCTGTTCGCGCGCACCAGCAAGGACGAGCTCGGCCTCGATGCGCCGGTGCTGCGCGTTGAGCTCGTCGATATGAAGCCGCTGCAGGCGGAGATCTACGAGGCCCTGCGAACCCGAATGCGCCGTGCCGTCCGTGCCGGTGCACGCGAGCGGGCGCTGTTCGGCGACATGGGCGGCGTCGTCATGTACCTGCTCGAGGCGGCGACGAACCCGGCGCTGCTGGCTAATGCAATCGGCGGTACCGCCGCACCCACCATCTGGCCACCGGATCCGATCCCGGCCGACTCCACGCTGGCCGAGCGCGTGCTCGCCTACGGCCGCCACGAGACGCCCCGCAAATTCGACAAGCTGGCGGCGCTGGTCGCCGCCAACGGCGCGCAGGAGCGGAAGACGCTCATCTGGTCGAATTTCGTCGCCAACCTGCGCGAGCTCGAGCGCATCCTCGCCCCCTACGAGCCAGCTCTGATCTACGGTGCCATCCCGTCCGGGGATGGCACCGACGGTCCGACCCGCGAGAGCGAGCTGCGGCGCTTCCGCGGCGACGATCGCTGCCAAGTACTCCTGGCCAACCCTGCTGCGATGGCCGAGGGAGTCAGCCTCCACCACACCTGCCACGACGCGATCTACGTTGACCGCACCTTCAATGCCGGCCAGTACCTGCAGTCGCTCGATCGCATCCACCGCCTTGGCCTCGAGCCGGGGACTGAGACGCGGATCACGTTCCTGGTCAGCGAGGCGACGATCGACGACACCGTGGACGGCCGCGTCCGCATTAAGGCCGAGCGGCTTTCCGAGATGCTCTCCGATCCGAACCTCGTGACGATGGCCCTGCCCGACGAGGAGGCGTACGGGAGCTGGGTCGACATCGATGACCTCGACGCGCTCTTCGCCCACCTCGAGCGTGGCCGCGACTGACGCGCCAGCGTGGGCCGGGCCGGCAGGGCTGCCGACTCCGCATGTCGTCCGCGCCGCGCTGCATGTCGCCGCTCTGCTCGATCAGCGCGGCTCGCTGGTTGCTGACGCCCGCGAGACGTACTGGCACCGCGCGACCGGCGGCGCCTTCGGCCCACCCGATCTGCGCCTCGGCGAGCGACTGCTGATCGACTGCGGGCTGGTCGTCGACCGGGACGGCACGCTTTACCCGGTTGCGGATCTCAGCGCAATGCTCGACGGTACGGTTGAAGACGCGGTCGCGACCATCTCCGCCCGCGCCCTGACCGCATCACTTGAGAATGGCCCGCTCAACTTGGAGCACGCCGAAGCGCTCGCCGAGCTCGTGCCCGACCCCGCCCGACGCGAGGAGTTACTCGCCGCACTCGGCCGACGCTTCGACGACAGCTACCGCCGCCTGCTCGGGGAGATCGGCGAAGAGCTCGTCGTCGCAGCGCTCCGTCACGAGCTTCACGACCTCGGCTACCCGGAGCTGGCGCGAGCCGTTCGCCATCTGAGCCTCGAGACGGACCAGGCTGGCTACGACATCTCGGCGCCGCGAATCGTAGGCGCGGCGCGACTGCTCGAAGTGAAGGGGACGACGTCGCTCGACGAGCGCGCACACACGGTGCACTTGTCGCGCAATGAGGCCGACACCGGCGCGAAGTACCTCGACTGGTCCCTGGTCATCTGTCGGATCACCGACGTGGACGCGCGCGTCGGCAACATCGTCGGCTGGTGTCCGGCTGCGCGCTTGGCCGACACTCTTCCGATCGACGCCGCCGGCGGACGATGGGAGAGTGCCGTCATCGATGTTCCGGCCTCCGTACTCGTCCCTGGGCTACCGAGCGCGGCCGCATAGCGATGCCGCAGGGACCGCGAAAGAGCTCCTCCCCCCGCGACCCTGATCGCCGCGCCGGGCTAAATCGCGAGGTATGCGCCCTCTCCGGTCGCCCAGCCGAGCGGCCGAGCTCATCAGATTTCGCTTCGGCGCCGAGCAATTGCGCCGAAGCGCTCGTAGTCGCCGAACCAGTCGCTCGTCTGCTGAACGAGTGGACGAGCATCACGGCGTGGCGGCCGGCAAACCCGGCGCGCCTCGACGAGCGCCGAGACGGTCCGGTGCACAAGCTGGTAACGAGCCTCGGCTACGTCGTCGGCCGCGAGCCCAAGGTTCGAGCAGAGGAAAGCGAGCCGCTCCCGCTTGCCTTCGCTCGGGGGATGTCCGGTTCTCCCTCGACGGACGAAGGCATCGGCGCCAGCCACTCGCGGACGATCGGGTCCGAACGGCTCGGCCACCTTCCCCTCGACGGCGATCGCCGCGAGCCCGTCGCGGGAGCGGGCGAGCACGAAAGAGGTCGGTCTGTGAGGCGCGGCGCCCGCCGGGCAGGGCGACGCGGTGTTCCGGAATGCCGAGGAGCATCTCCAGGCCGTGGAGCTCCTCGAACGGCGAGCCGTCGAACACCGCCTGCACCGAAGCCGGGAAGCCGTCCGCCCCCTCCCAGCAGCTCGCGAGCGCTTTCGCCGAATAACCAGTGCGCCACTGCTTCTCAGGCTCGGCGAGGAAGCGCTGCCACGCTTCAGCACCAGACGACGGAATCAGGATCTTAGACACGTCCGCCTCCGACGGTTTTCTGCCGTTCTTGGCACCTCAGCATTTCCTGGCAGTTGCATTGGTTGCGCCCGCTGGGTGCACAAATGCTCCAGCGCTCGTCGCACTCGATGATTAGCAGCGCCTCGGGTGCCATCAGGGCAAGTGAGAGTATGAAGCTCGGTTTCGCTAGTCGCCGAAAACGAGACGGCGCCGGAGCTCGTTCCCCCGATGGTGCGGCATCCGACGTTCATGTTGGAGGCGACCGACAACGATGGCAGGAGCGATTCCAAGACGGTCCGCAAACTCAGGAACATCCGTGAGGGTTAGACGTCGCAGTTCGCTGTCATGTGGAGGCGGGATAAGGAGCCGCGCCGCGAAGCGGTCAGCCTCTTCTTCCCAGACTTGCGATTCGCGATCCTGGAGCTTGTCGTCGGGGACCTCGAGGCCCTCCAAGAAGAGGTGCTTCTTGCGATGCAGCAGGACGTGAGCGGCTTCGTGAAAGAGGCTAAACCAGAAGACGTCCTCCCAGCGATAGCGGAGACTCATTTGAATCAATGCCTTTGTCGGCGAGAGCCAACGCGTCGCTCCATTAGCTCGAGCGCCCTGGAAGGTGTCGACGATCACGACGGCGACGCCCGCCGTCGCACAAATCCTTACAAGCTCTGGTTGCCACTCACTTGGCTCGAGCCGCGTCAACCCGCGCATTTCATCTAGCGCTTCGTGAAAGCGATCGCTGTTGTAGGGGTCACAGTTGACCTTCGCCGCCTCAAGCTCGCCGACCCGCAGCCACGTTGCGAGAGCCTTCGGATCACTTTCGAATCGCAAGGACTTCCGATAGGCAGCGGCAGGGTCAGACCAAAGCTTCGGACTAGCCACGCCAAAGAAGCGCAAGAGATCAGCAACGAGGTCCGCGCCCTTGCTGGCACGTGGAATCAGGCGGCGCTTTCTGAGCTCGTTAACTGGGAAGCTTTCCGCCCACGCGAAGGCAGAAGCCAGTTCACGAGCTTCCTCTTGACGAGCCATGTCAGCCCGGTAAAACGATTCCCTATTCAGCCAGAAGTCGGCTGAGACTCCAAAGACCTTCTCCAAGCCAAGGGCAAGCTCCGCTGAGACCGAGGCGGAACCCTTGACAATCTGATTGGTGTGTTTCAGCGACACGCCGAGACGTTGGGCTAGCTCGGTCTGGGTCATGCCGACCTGTTCCAGCAAATCAGCAACCGTGTCTCCAGGCGGGCTGACATAGTCCGGCTGAAAGGCGCGTTCAGGGCTCATACGCGTGGACATTTGGCCTCCATTTCCACCCTTTCACCGGTTGTGGTAGTCGACGACCTCGATCACACACACCGCTTCGACGAGGCTCCAGTCGAGTCCGCCGTCCGCCCGATGGACGTTCGGAGCGCTCGGAGCGAGGACGAGGCGCTTCGCACCTTCAAGCTCCATCGCAAGCTGGCCTTTACGGTCGCCGTCAAGTTCGTGGCAACGGCCAGGCAGCCGACGGAACTCCTCCAAGTAGCTCGCCGCTCGGAGGTCGGCCAGCCGAGCCATGAGCTTCTTCGCGCATTTGTCGCCGTGCGCGCGTCGAAGCTCCTTCTGTGATTCACAGAGCCGCTGCAGTCGAGGCGTTGCGAACGTAACGTCCAAGCGGTCCTAGAAAGCATTTACCGATCTGGTGTATAGTTCACCAGACACAAGCTAGCAGGTCTTGCGTCGGTCTGTGGGTTCGTTCGGCGTGGCAGGCGCGCACTGTGCTTGAAGAAGGACGCAGACGCATCTAGCGTGGAGGAAATTTGACCGCTGTCATCACAACCCGATGAAGCCCGTCGTACGTCTCGCGTCTGGAACGACGCATATGCCGCAGACGGTCTTCGTTGAAGACTGGGCTGCGACGTATGGGTCTCCGTATCTAATTCAGCCGGACGAGCCTGTCACTGCTGACGCCGAGTTGGTGGAGGATGGGGAGGAATTCGTCGTGCACCGAGCCACTATGGCCGAGTCGGAATCCGCGATCGCGTTCGTTGATGGCGTTCGCCGTGGAGAGGCCTCGCTTTACCAGCACGACCCGCTAACGGGCGAGATCGCACGTGGCGTCGCCGGCGCCCATGCGTGCGGTGCTGTGATCGCCCATGAAGGAGTGCCTCAGTTCGGCGCAACTCGGGTACGTCGCCTCGTCCTCTGGGGATCGGGCCACAGCGGCGCCCTTCCTGCCGTTGATGGTGGTTGGTCGTGGATTTCTGCCTCGATCTCGAGCTCCGCTCCGGACGCGCCGCTGAAGGAGCTGCAGACTCGCATGCGTGAGGACGAGGGTCGTCTCGCCGAAGGGCTTTGCGAGGAGGGCTATCTCGTCGTAATCGACGGGCCGCTCAACTTTGTGCGGAGCCGCGACCTGCCTGTCGTCGGATACGTCAAGACCCACTACCGCGCGCTACTGGGCGAAGAGCATCACAAGCGCATTCCGGAGCTCAAGGCGGGCGAACGGTCGTCCCTCTTTCGTCTTGGAGAAGACCGCTACTCGTGCTATCTGCGCTTAGCCGAACGCGGTTCAGCCGCTGGCCCGTGGTTCGGAATCGTCCGGCTGGAGGTCCCGCAGTCGCCGGGCCTCGCCGCGGCTGTCGAGGTTGCTGATCGGGTCGCCGGCACGGTCCCGCGCTTCGCCGGCGTCGCCCACCGGGATCCCCGCGCACCGCAGAATCTCCAGCCAATCGGCGCTCTTGAGACGCACCTGCGCCATCTACTCGGCCACGCTGGGCTCGCGACGCGTGCAGTCCACGAGGCCGTCCAAGCACTCTCGCTCGAGGAGGCCAGTCCATGAACTCTGACCAGACCGCTAGCGCGGGCGACCCACTCTCCGTGGTGGAGCTCGGGCTCGTCGACGGGTCCGTCGCCGCATCGACACGACGCTTCCACGCCGTTCTTAACGAGGACGCCGTCGCCCAGCTTGACGACCTCGTCGCGACGAGCCAGACCCTGCCAGAAGGAACCGAGCTGACGCACTACGGGATCGTCGTCGAGGGCCTGGGCGAGATCGAGGGCGCCGAACTCCCCTCCGACACGCATCGGATCAGCGCAGCGCGGACGATGCCCGGAATCACCTCGCGTCGCGTCGAGGTGCAGATCCTTCGAACGGTTCCCGAGCTCTGGCTACCTCCCGCCCCCGGCGCCCCCGTGGCGCGGGTGAGCGCATTGCAGCGCCGCGAGGCGCTCTTCCTCGACCAGATGGAACAGCCGCTGCCAATCGGTCTCGATCAAGCCGACGAGCCCGTTTACGCCGACTTCGCCTTCCTCAACGGCGAGAAGGGCGGGCACGCGTCAATCTCCGGCATCTCGGGCGTCGCCACCAAGACCTCGTACGCCCTGTTTCTGCTCTACATGCTCTTTGAGACCGACCACGGTCGGGCTTTGCTGGGTCCGGCCGCGCCGGCGACGCGCGCACTCGTCTTCAACGTCAAGGGCGAGGACCTGCTCCATATAGACCGCCCGAACACGCGCTTCGCGGCGCAGGAGGACGCTCCGCGACGTTGGCAGGCGCTCGGTGTCGACAACCCGGGCCGGTTCACGCGCGTCCGCCTCTACGCGCCGCGTTCCGCGCGCTGCCAGCGCGGCGCGGTCGCGACAGACGTCGTCTCGCGCGAGGCGAGTGACGTTCGCGCCTTCGGCTGGTCGCCGATGGACTTCATCCGGCTAGGGCTGCTCCGCTTTTGCTTTACCGCGCCCGAGGACGCCCGCACCCAGGTCTCGTTCGTTGAACAGCGGGTGCGTGTCCAGCTCGCCCGCTGGGCCTACCCTCTAGAGGGCGAAGAAGGCGCTGTCGTGCTGGCCGAGCCACCGCCCGGCTGCTCCTACAACCTCGACCGGGTTCTGGAGAAGCGACGCGACCCGCTGCCAGCCGGCTCGGGCACGCCGCTACGCGACTTCTCAGACCTCATCGACTTTCTGACCGATCGGCTGAGTCCCGACGAGCATGCCGACCCTGCCTGGACCGGAAGCGTTCAGTCGAACACGCTTATGGCCTTCCTGCGACGCCTCTTCGCGCTCGGGCCGCGGTTGGGCTACCTGATCACGACCGCAGTAGAGCCCGTCGAGCTCGAGGAGCCGATCACCGTCGTCGACATCAACAACCTCCACGACGACGCCCAGCGCTTCGTCGTTGGCGCCCTCCTTTCTCGGATCTTCGAGGAGAAGCAGGGGCGCGGGCGCGAGCCGCTGCGCTTCATCGTCCTCGACGAGCTGAACAAGTACGCGCCGCGTGAGGGCACGAGCCCGATCAAGGAGCTGCTCGTGGACATCGCCGCCCGCGGGCGCAGCCTCGGTGTCCTCCTGATCGGCGCCCAGCAGTCGGCCCGAGACGTCGACGGCAACGTGATCCGCAACGCCGCGCTTAAGGTCGTGGGTCGGCTCGACGCGGGAGAGGCGAGCGAGTACAAGTTCCTGACCAGCGAGCTCCGCGAACGTGCGGCTCGCTTCCTGCCGGGGACGATGGTGCTCGACCAACCGCTGATCCCGGCACCGCTCCCGCTCCGCTTCCCCTTCCCCGCGTTCGCTACCTGCGTCGCCGAAGACCAAGGCCGCGGGCCCGAAGAGGAGCGCGCGCTTGAGGAGGAGGCGTTCGAGAGGCTCGGATGAGGTTGCTGCACATCTCGGATTGGCATCTCGGGCGGCTCACGTACCGCTGCCCGCGCACACCGGACCACGAAAGCGTCCTCGAAGAGATTCTCGAGCTGGCGCGCGATGTCCGTCCTCATCTGATCTGCCACACGGGCGACGTGTTCGACGGACTCCGTCCGGGCTATCCGGAGATGACGCGCGCGATCGACGCGCTCGAGGAACTCGGGGCGGTCGCCCCGGTTGTTGTAGTCGCCGGCAACCACGATTCCCCGGCGCTGTTCCGACTGTTCAACCGCTTGCAAGGCGGCGCGCCCCGGATCCACTTCGTCGATCAGGCGCGCCCCCCGGAGGACGGCGGGATTCTCGAGTTTCCCGGCGCGGAGAACGAGGTGATTCGGCTCGCGCCACTGCCTTTCGTGCACGCGAACCGCATGATCGACCGCTTCGAAGATTCGAGGACTTGGATGGCGAGCTACGCCGACCGCATCCACCGGATCGAGGACGCGCTGAACCGCGGCTTAACCGAGAGCTACGACCCCGCGCGCGACGTCCTCATCTTCGCAGCCCATCTCTACGTGACCGGCGCCCGCTTCTCCGGGAGCGAGCGGCCGCTCCACGTCAGCGACACCTACGCCTGTCGGCTCGAGCGGCTGCCGCAGGTCTCCTACGCGGCCTTCGGGCACATTCACCGCCCCCAGCGCCTGCCCGGAAGCGCGGCGACCGGCCGCTACGCCGGCTCGGCGATTTGCCTCGACTTCGGCGAAGAAGGCGAGCAGAAGGAAGTAGTCGTCGTCGAGGCCGAGCCGGGGAGGCCGGCGGCGGTGACGCCCCACCCGCTCACCGGCGGCCGTCCGCTGCGGACCCTCGTCGGCACGCTCGAGCAGATCGAAAAGCTCGCGCCCGAGGTCGGCTGCGCCCTCTGTCGAGTCACGGTCCGTACGGAAACGCCGACCTCGGATCTAGCGGAGCTCCTTCGCGAGCTCTGTCCAGAGGCGGTCCTGCTCGAGGTGAACGAGGACTGCGCCGCAACGCGGTTCGAGGTGGTCGAGGCAGAGGACGTCGATACTGAGGCCGAGCCGAGCTTCGAGGAGCTCTTCCGCAGCTACCTCGCCGAGCGCGGAACAAAGGGGGCGAGCGCCGACCGCGTCCTGAAGACGTTCGAGACGCTGCTGCACGCCGTCGAGGAGGAGGAAGAGCCGCAGCTCCCCGAGATCGACAAGCTCCTCAGCGAGCCGCTCGCAGGCGCGACGGGATGAGGCCGCTCCGCGTCCGCGTTAAGGGTCTGCGCAGCTTCCGGGCCGAGCGGGAGATCGACTTCAGCGACCTCGGCCTTGTCGCGATCGTCGGCGACACCGGCGCAGGCAAGTCGTCGATCCTGGAGGCAATCACCTACGCGCTCTACAACGCGACCACTTGGGACCAGCGCGGCGTGAAGCAACTGATCTCGGACGGCGCGAGCACCATGAGCGTCCGGCTCGACTTCGCCGTCGACGGGCAGGTCTACCGGATCACACGCTCAACCTCGCGCGGCGCGTATCCGCCTGCCGGGCACGCGCTCGAATGCCTCACCGACGGAACCTTCGCCCGCATCGACTCCGAGGACGCGATCAAGGCCGAAGTCGCACGCTTGGTCGGCCTCGACTGGGGCGGCTTCACCTCGGCCGTGATCCTGCCCCAGGGCCGCTTCCAAACGCTGCTGCAGGCATCGCCCGCGGACAAAACGGAGATCCTCAAGGGGATCTTCCGTCTCCGGGAGCTTGCAGACGCACGCGACCAGGCCCAAGCGCTCGCGGCTCGATACCGCGACACCCTCGAGGAGTTGCAAGCCACGCGCATGCAACTCCTGCCCGACCCAGCCGCGGCGGCCAAGGAGGCAGCACGTCGCAAGCGAGAGGGAGCGAAGGAAGAGAAGCGCCTGCGCGAGCACAAGGCGGACGTCGCGAAGCGAGAGAAGGAAGCAACGGGCGAAGACGAGGCCGGCGAGAAGCTCGAATCCGCGGCCAACAAACTCGCCGAAGAGAACGTCCAGCCTTCCCGGGACCTGCACGCGATCGTCCCCGTCCTCCAAGAGCTAGAGACGAAGGCAGCGGAACTGAAGCAGGCGGAGGGGGAAGCCGAATCAGACGAAGCTCGCCTGAAGAGCGCGCTCGAGCGGGCGGAGGCTGCCGGGGAAGGGGAGAGCCAGCTCGCGCGCGCGAAGGCCGTTCTCGAACAGGTCATCGAGGGGCGGCCGAAGCTCGACGAGGAGCGGAGGAAACTTGTCGAAGCCAAGCAGACGCTCGGCGGTGACGAGACCACGCTCGCGGCCGACGAGCGCTCGCTGAAGAAGCTCCAGGCAGATGCCGACCGCGAGGCGAAGGCGCTGACGGCCGTGGAAGGCACAGCGAGGAAGGCTCGCGACGAGCTACAGGACGCGAAGGACCGGCTCGTATAGTTCCGAACCAAAGCGAAAGACGCGCGACAGGCGAACGACGCGTTAGGGCGCCTGGAGCGTCAGCTCGACGGCGCCAAGAACCGAGCAGAGTCGACAGAGAAAGCCAAGGCGACCGCCGAGGAGCGACTGGCGGCCGCCACCGCCACGCTCGACAGCCTCCGCCGAGAGCACGCCGCAGCCCACGCTGCCCAGGGACTGAAGGCGGGCGACCCGTGCCCAATCTGTCAGCAGAGCATCCCGGCCGGCTTCAAGCCGCCACAAGCGCGAGCCGAGCGTGCCGCCCAGAAGGCGCACGAGGAAGCGGACGCCGCCGCCCAGACAGCGCGAGACGATCGCGCCACTGCGGTCGCTACGTGTGCACAGCTCGAACAGGCGCTTACGGAAGCACACGCGAAGGCAAAGGAGGCGACGCGCGAGGCGGACGCGGCACTCAAGCGCGCTCAGGCCCTACTCGGACAGATCGATCCGGAAGCAACCGACGCCGAACTCGTTCGCGACCTGCGGCTGGCCGCCGAGGAATGCGATGAGGCAGTCAAGAAGCAGCGCGAGGTTGCCACGCAAGCGCGCAACGCTGCCGTCGGGGCCGAGGCCGCGCTCAAGCCGCGCCGCAAAGCGTTGGAGGAACAGCGGAAGGCACTCGAAACGACCGCGAGGAACCTCGACGAACGGGCCGCCTCGCTCGAGCGCGACCGACTGACACTCCCGGCGCGCTTCCAGCCAGCCCCGGCGGCGTCGCACGCACAGAGGCAGAAGCTGCTCGATCGGCTGGACGCGCGGCTCGTCGAACTGGGGCGCCTTCGCCGCGATCAGGAGGCGGTCCAGCAACGCCTGGCGCAATGCCGGCGCGACCGGGACGAGCTCGCGAAACGTCGTCAACGCGAGTTCGAGGACCCGCGGCGCCGGGCCGAGAACAACGTGCTCCTCCTCCGCCAGCGCATCGATGAGCTCGCCCCGCTCGCAGGCGTACATGCTCCGGTTCGGCCGAAGGACGACGCCCCGTTCACGGAGCTCATCAGCTCGGTCGAGACGCTCGAACAGGCGGCGGACGAGATCGTCGCAGCCGTGCGCACGAAGGCACAGGAGGCGCGAGCACGGGCTAAGACCGCCCGGAAGGCGATCAAGGAGGCGCTCAGACGGGCGGGCGCCCGCGACCTCGATGAGCTCGAGGACCTGCTCATCGCCGCCAGCGCCGAAGCCAAGCGGGCCAAGGACGACGAGGCGGAAGCCCGCAGACAGATGCCAATCGCCGCCGACCTGGATCGACGGATCGTGCCGCTGCGCGACGCGATCGAAGTGCTCGAGACCTTGACCAGCCTCCTCACCGACGGGCGCTTCATTGGATACATCGTCTCGCGAAGACAGCGCGCGCTCCTCGGCCTCGCCTCCGAGATCCTCGGCTCGATGACCGGCGCCCGCTACGGCTTCGCCGAAGACTTCCGGATCATCGACCGCATCTCCGGACAGCCCCGCAACGCAAGAACACTGTCCGGCGGCGAAACGTTCCTCGCCAGCCTCGCCCTTGCCCTCGGGTTGGTCGAACTGGCGGCGCGCGGAGGCGGCCGGCTCGAGGCGCTGTTCCTCGACGAGGGATTCGGAAGCCTCGATGCCGACGCCCTCGAAGAAGCACTCGGCGAACTCGAGCGACGCGCGCAAGCAGGCCGGCTCGTCGCGGTGATCAGCCACGTCCGCGCGGTCGCCGAACGCATCGAGCACGTTCTGCGCGTGACCCACCGGCCAGAGGGAAGCGAGGTCACGCCCATCGTTGGCACCGAACGAGAAGAGTTCATCGCTGAAGAAGTCGAGGAAGGGCTACTGGCTTGAGTCGAAGGAGTTTCTTCTCTCGTCTGCTCGGCTCTTCGCAAGAACCGGCTGCACTGACGCTAGAACGACCATTCGAACTCCAGCGCGGCGGCTTTTCAGCAGTGGTGGGCGAGTCGAACTATCAGGAGACACTTGCGGGAACTGCGCGGCTGGCGCAGACCAAACTTGATGAAGAAGGCGAAGAGCGTCTCTGCTTCCAGGCCATCCTCGTTCGAGAGCCGAGCAACGCGTACGACGCCCGAGCAGTCGCCGTGTACTCGCCTATCGGGCTCGTCGGCTACGCCCCCCGAGGCAGCGAGTGGTGCGATCTCTTGGATCAATTAGCGCAGCGCGGCCATGACGGAGCGACCTGTCGCGCGAACCTCGCCGGAGGCGAGCGAGGGAAGAGCTGGGGCGTCGTGCTCCACGCCCGGCCGGAAATCGAGCTTGACGGACTCAACTGATCACGAGCCATGACCGCTCACGACGTCGCCGACTTCCTCGCCGCGGCATTGCAGCAGCAGACCGAAGAGGGTCGCGACTTCCTCATCTGCTCGCCCGACGAGGTGCTCGACTACTACGTGCAACTGCCACATCCCGGGGAGCGTCCGGCAGTCCTCTACGCCGAGGCGGTCTCTGACTCCTACTTGCCGCCGGACCTGGCGGTCGGTGCCGAGGGGGCCGGCGCCTTGTCGGGCCTCGGTTGGAACGCCCCGACCACGGACCCCTCGACGTCAACGACTGGCTGGGACGAGAGTCGCCGAACCTGGGTTTCGTCCAACTGGTTCCGCGAATTCAAGCTCGACGATGACGATGCCTACCACACGATCGCTGACACGATTCTCGAGACGCTCCGCAGGGTTTACGGATACTCAGACGGACGCCTCAGGGTCGAGCTGGGCCCAAGCGGTCGCTCCGCAGGTCGTGTCGGCATCTTCGACCCGAACAGCACGATCGGCGAGGAATGGTCGCTAGTCGAAGAATCTCCCCTACCGGTATCGCCACCTCGCGGCCTGACCGCGGAGGAGCTCAGCCTGCCTGCACCTTCAGGCTACGAGTGGTTCCCGAGCCTGGCCGATGTTCCAGGCGTCGACTGGACGACTCCGCCCGGTATGGCCGAAACACCGGATCCCCGCGTCGCATCCGCACGGCCCGTTCCCGATCCCCAAGGCTACTCACGCACGGGGATCGCGTGGGTTACCGCTGACGGGACGCTCCTGGCCGACGACTTCTCGAGGGACCAGAGCCCGGCAGAACTCGTATTGGAACCTCGCTACGAGCAAGCGGGCGACGCGGAGGTCGTCACCCGCACGGTCGCCACCGCGCTCGCGCTGCCGGGGACGCGCCACGATTACCACGCCGCGCTTGAGTGGCTTGCCGGGACTGAAGGGATGGATCCGGGATGGATTGAGCGCGCGCTGTTGGCCGACGTCCAGCTCATAATCGGCGACCCCCGAGCCGCGTTCAGCTCGCCACGGTGGGGAGACACAGAGGGCTCCCTTGCTGCCGCTGGCTACCCAGCTTGGCGCCTAATGGAGCTTTACGTCAGCGAGGGGTTCCTCGCCGCCGCGTCGCGGGTCGAGGCGATCCTCGACGCGCTGCCCGAGGAGGCACGCAGCGACTACCGCTTCGGCCGGGCAACTCGCGTGGTCGAGGAGCTCGAGGCGCTCCGCAGATGACGACGCCGGGCCGCGAGCTCATCGAGGCGGCGCCGTCGCAATGGAGTCAAGTACACCGACAACGATGGCCAGCTGACCGCGAGGCGTTCCAGGCAGCAATCGGACGATTGCTCTCGCGGGCGCTCAACGGTGAGCGGATCGTGACCTGGAACGCGACGGAACCTGGGCAGCCGGTCACGGTTCAGCTGCTGGGAGTCCCCGATCGCGATCGTGACGCGCTGGCGTATCTCTCGCCGCCCTCCGTCCGAGGCGGCGGCACCACGCCCAACAAGAGCCTCGACCTGCGGTCTGTTCTTCTCGGCTGGGCCGTGCGTAATGACGCGACATGGATCATGAACCAAGTCCCTGGTAGCGTCTACAGCCAGCTGGTCAACGTCGACGCGATGGTCTGCGCGCTGGTGTTGGCTCCCGTTATGGGAGAGCTGGCAGGAATCCTGACCCTGCGCGCAGGCGAAGGCGGGACCACTCAGAAGGCTCGAAGTGAGCTACTCGTTCGCTGTCGGGAGGCGCACGAGGCTCTCGGTCTGGTTCCCGACCACATCGATTCGCTGCTTGACCCCGGGCTCGAGCGTGAGCGAGTCATCGAAGCACGGCGGCGACTCATGGACGGCTGGCGACAGCATCCTGAGGACGTGGGAGCACGCGCGCTCGCCCTCTTATGCGTACGGCTGGCGCAGACGTACTACCGAAAGGCGCGCAAGGACGGGACGATCGAGCGGGCACGCGTAATCGGGGCGCGAAGCAAGCCGTTGCTGGAAGCCACCCTGCGCGAGTGGCCAGCGTTTGTCGCCTATCTCGATGAGCAGCTGGCACCCGCCGACGCCGTACCGATCAGCATCCCTGCGACACACCTTCCCGATCAGCCCCCCGAGCCGGTGGAGGAGCGCGTGGCGACGGCACGCGACTGGTGGGAAGCGTTTCACGCCCACCTTACGGCGCATGATCCGCAGGCCAAGTCACTCGTGCGCCTCATTCCGGGTGGTTGGGACACGGACGACGCGCGGAATGAGGAAGACGTCGGGTCGAACGGGGTCTCGGACCGGGGCAGACGCGGCTACCGAGACGCCCTGCCGAATGACCTTGTCGAACGCATCGAGCGTCTTTGGGGCACGGCCGTGTTACCTCGTCAGCCAACGACGCTGATCACACAGACGCGGCCATTCTCGAGGTTCGTACAGATCCTCCAGCCGGCGGCGCAACTGTGGGACGAACTCTTCGTCTGCTGCTGGAACCTGAGCTTTGAGAACTACTCGAGGCACACACTCGATGAGCTGGAGGCGGGCCAGGATCGCGACCGACGAGAGCTGGAGCGGCTCGGGGCGCCAGTGGATCCTGCGATGTACCGCGAACTACTCGCGGTCGGAAGAGGACACGAGTGGCTCTTCGAGCGGCCTGGGATGTCGATCTCGTTTTCGATCTCCGTTTCGGACACCGGCAAGGTGAACGTCGAGCATGAGCGCGACGAAGTCGATCGGAAGGTCCGCGTGCCTGTGTTCGAAGCCCTGTGCGAAGTTATTACTCGCCAGCTTCGTCGCTGGCTCGACAGCCAGGTTGACCACTTTCTCCACGGCAAGTGGCTGCTCGACCTGACGAGCGCTGCCGACGCCTATTGGGCTCGCTACCAAGGAAGAGGTAAGGCGCCCACACTGAAGCAGGCGCTGCCCGACGTTCTTCCAGCCGCGGAGCGCTGGTTCGGGGCCGACTACGGGTGGCTCGCTCGCTCGATCGGCCTCGAGGGCCCGGTGACGGACTCACCGGAGGCGAGCGATCGTCAGCTCCCAGAAGGCCTTGACGCGATTCGGCATGACGTGGCTGAGTACATGCGACGACGAGCACGGCCGCGGGACATGGATGAGCGAGAGCTTGCGTTTCGTCTGCAGGAGCTAGCCGCGAAGACAGACGCGATCCTCAGTTACTGGCAGGCCGTCGGCAGCGCACCTCCCCGCAGCGCAGTATTAAGCTCGGGCTTCGGCTGGATCGCAGAGCGGGTTTTTGACAGTGATGCCGACGCCGCGTACGTGCACTTGCTTGACGCTGTTCGAGAGGCGCTTCATCGACGCCACCATGATGCGGCCTCCGAACTCGCGCTCAGTTCGGGCTAGCGCACCGGACGGACGCTACGAGGTGATCGACGGTGGCGCGCTGTACGTTGCGGACCGCCGGTTCGCTCACGTCCTCGGCACCATCAGCCGGATTGTCCGGTCGGCCATCGGATAGTCGGCGTGCGAGCAGGTCTGGCACCAGTAGGCGCCGAGGCGCCTGCTCCAGGGCATCTCGCCGCCGCAGCCTGAGCAAATGTGGCTCGTCTCCTGCTCTGGGGGCGGCGCAGAGGCGAGCGCCTTCACCTCCTGCTCGGTGGGCGGTCGTCCGAGGATTTGCTTCAAGGCGTTGCGGGCCGCCTGCTCGCGTTTGCGCTCAATGATCGAGGCTCGCACCATCACCAGGCCGAGCCGTACATCCTCCTCCGTGATCGCCCGCTGCTCGGCCCGCTCGCGAGCGGCCTGCCGAAGCGGCTCCAGACCGGGAACGTCCTCCAGGATGCCGATCGCGCCGCGAACCATCGCCTCGTGTATCTCTTCGGGCGTTGCGACGCGTTCGCAGTAGGGGCAGACCAGGATCGGCCTTCCGTCGGGTTCGCGATGTCCGGCCCACTGGATGTCAGAGGTCCGGCACTGGCATTGATCGTCCTGCGGCGCTCTCAGCTCGCGGCGCTCGGCATACCGTGCGCGCGCGTCGGCTGCAACCTGCGCCGCACTCAGCCCGGCATCTCTCAGCGCCCCGAGCGGGTCGAGCACCGTTGTCCCCGGCGCCGCGAAGATGTTTGCCAGCATCTCCGCGAGCATGAGGCCGTTGATCAGGGTCAGGTCCTGGTGCTGCGCTGCGAGTTGGAGTGCGCCGCGCGTGTAGTCCGAGGTCGTGACGTAGATCGCCGCGTCGGCCTTGTGGTGGAGCTTCGCCATTCCGATGAACTGCTGCACTTCGACCGAGCCGACGCGGGCAGGTGCCGTGTACCGCTTACATTGCACGGCGATCGACTTGCCGTCTCCGTCCCGGAAGGTGATGTCGACCGAGAGGTCGCCGGACCGGCCGGTCACGCGCACTTGCCGCCCACCGAGTTCTCGGATGATTGCCGCGACCGCCTGCTCGAACTGGCGCGCTTCGAGCGCCAGCAGGTCTTGGAGTTCCTCCCACGGGACGCGCTTCTTCCGCCGCCGTTCGCGTCGCCTTCGCAGCCAGCCCACAGCTACTCCGAATGCGGATGATCGACAAACTCCCGCAGCTCTCCTAGCCGGCGCTCGACCTCGCCGCCGGGCGCATACGGCTCTGGCATGACGAAGATCGGCGCGCCGGCCAGATCGCGGTCGCCGATGAGCCCGTTCCCGGCGATCGGCCCGAACAGCACCTCCGCCGTCTTCTTGAACGTGAAGATTACGAGTCGCGGCCGCACGGCCTGCATCTTTGCGCGGAGCAGGTCGCGGCCGTGCGCGTACTCGTCGGGGCGCACGTCGCTCGCTTTCGCCGTCGCTCGCTTGACGATGTCGGTGAAGCCGATCCCGTTCTTGAGCGCGAGGTCGTCTTCCCAGCCGGATGCACGCGGGAGGAGCTCGGCGCGCCGAAGGCGCTCGTAGAACTGTTGCCCGAGCCTGCCCTGGTAATAGTGGCCTGCCGTAACGCTCGTCGGCGCCGGATTGATGCCGATGCAGACGGCGCGCAGTCTGGGGCGCAGCAGGTCCTCGAGCGTCTCGACCTGCTGGCCCATCCATTCCTCGCTGACGCGGTGGCTCATGCTGCGATCGGCACGCCCGCGAGCTCCAGCAGGCGCCTCGCACGAGCTTCTGGGTACGCCGGAGGCGTGAGCAGCCCTGGGATGCGTCCGAACGCCTCCTCCATCATCTCGACTGTCACGACTGGGGGATCGCGAAGCTCGCGGAACAGAGGCTCCGTCACGAGGAAGACCGGGCAGCGCCAGGCGAGGGCGCGGTAGTCCCTGTCCCACGTCTCTTCGGGCGAGTCCTGCACCGTCTGCTCGTACGGGATCGGTGGGTTCCCCTCGACCATGCAGTTGCTGGGCAACGGCAAGCCATGCGCGCGGTACCACTCGGCGGCTTGTTCGTGATCGTCCAACCTCTCTCGGACTCGCAGCACAGCCGTGAGCCGCCAATGGCTCGCGGGATGTCCTCCATATCGGCGCTTCGTGGCGAGGTAGACGGCTACGTCCCCGACGTGGACGCGTGGCGCGAATCTCTTGCCGCGGCAAAGCGCGCTGATCGACGGAAACTCCGACTCGAAGTCCGGTTCGCGCCGGCATGACCCGTCGAGAAAAGGCGGATGGCCGAATCGCTTCGCCGCAACACGCCCCGCCGACCGATGAATCAGCGGTCGGTACACGACGAGGAACCCCGTCATGGTGTGACAACTTTGGCGGCCTGGCGCCGTGGCTTGAATGCCTCGTTCACGGATTGGAGCAGCGGCATGAACTTTCGGATCTCCGCGGCGATCGTCGGCGCGAGCCGCTCGCCTTGCGCGACGACCTCTGCGCGCGGCCAGACGCGACGGAGGTGGTAGGCGGGCTTCTCCCAGATGTTGTCCTCGAACGGCTCGAGGTGTTTGTCGAGCCACGCCTGGCTAAACTCGCGCGCCGAAACGGTGTCGAGCCGTTCCCACGGCGGGCGCTGCCAGTACGGCTTGCCGCTCGGCCCTTTGCGTGCTTTGCGCGCGTAGAAGACGAGCTGGTAGTCCGGGAGAGAGCGGAGGAATCGCTCACCGTCGCGGCCGCGAAGCCACCTTGTCATCGCACCGGCCTCGTCCGCAGGCCACGCGACCACGTCGAGTTCAAGTTGCTCAGCGACGTCGGCGGCAACTTCGAGCGTGAAGTTGACGCCTTTCTTGCCCCAGTGCGTCTGCCGCGATGTTCGCTTCTCCCACGTGCGAAGTCCGGACAAGTGCAGCTCTCACGGGCCGCCGCCGTGGCTGCACGAGCTCCGGGAAGTCCGGCGTCAGCACCTCCACCGTCGCCTCGGGCACCTTCGCCTTGAGCGCGCGGATCGTGGCCGCGTAGTGGCCGGAGCCCTGGTCCTCGAGGTCATCACGGTCGACCGATGTCACGACTACATGCTTCAGCCGCATCCTCTTCGCGGTCTGCGCCAGCCGCAGCGGCTCCAGTGGATCGGGCGGAGCGTCCGGCTTGCCGGAATGGACGTAGCAGTAGCGGCAGGCACGCGTGCACGTGTCGCCGAGGATCTGGAAGGTAGCGGTGCCACGGCCCCAGCACTCGGCGATGTTCGGGCAGCGGGCCTCCTCGCAGATCGTATGCAGGCTCGCGCCGTGGATGAGGTCCTTGACCTCGAAGTAGCGCGACTCGCGCGACGGTGCCCGGACCTTCATCCACTCCGGGCGACGCGGACGATCAGCGACTGGCAGCGAGCTCCTGCACGTCTGTCAGTCTACGGGCGTGGGTGTTCCCGAGGCCTCGCTCGAGCCGACCGACGTCGGGCTCGTTCCGAGAGGCGAGGGCTGGTTCGTCCTCAACGCGCGCGATTCGCGCTGGGATGGCGGCGCGGTCGGCGCCGCGTGCGTGTTCGAGGGCGAGCCCAGGTTCGAGCAGCTCGGCGTGCGCCTGTTCGTGCTCGAGTCGGGCCAGCCGATGTCGATGTACCACGCTGAGGCGGCCCAGGAGGACTTCCTCGTAATCGACGGCGAAGCGCTGCTGATCGTCGAGGGGCAGGAGCGTCCGCTGAGCAAGTGGGACTTCGTCCACTGCCCCGCGCGCGTCGCGCACACGATCATCGGCGGCGGCGATGGGCTGTGCAGAATTCTCGCCGTTGGCTCACGCGCGCATTGGGGCCGTGACGATTGGATTCTGTATCCCGTCAACGAGGTGGCGGCTCGACACGGCGCGAGCGTGGAATACGAAACGAATGACGTCGACGAGGCGTACGCGCGTTTCCCGGACGCGAGGTGGCTGGCGTACAGGGAGGGTTGGCTCCCCTAGCGCGCGAGCTGGGCATGGATGGGCTGTTTCCAGAGGCCGGGGCCGTCGTCGGCTGGAATCTCCTCGAGCTCGATCCCGAACACCTCCTCCACGGCCGCCGCCGCGGCTGGGTCGCGTCGGGTCGGAGCTGCCGGCCGACCTGCTCCGCTATGGGGTTGAGTTCGCGGACGGCTCGAAGGTGACGAGCCTGCAGCGATTCCCTGGCTTTGAGGAGACGCCGACTGAGCCGGTGCTCGTCCACCGGGGCGCCGGTGGCGGCGGCGGACGGTGGCTGCAGACCTGCTGGGTGTGGCCGCTTCCGCCGCCAGGGAGCCTCGGCTTCGTCTGCGAGTGGCCGGCGGCGGGCATCGGGCTGTCACTAGTGGAGATCGAAGCTCAGCTGATCATCGACGCCGCCGAGCGAGCGGAGTTCCTGTGGGAGGACGGAGCTGCGCCCGGAGGAGCGAGAGTCGGCAGCTCCAGAATCGGCTAATCGATCTCGAAGCGTGTACTCGGCTGGAAGCGACGGCAGATGTCGGCGGTGGACGTGCTGCACGCGGGGCTCACGCGAGCGGCCGCTGGACCCGAAAGAGCGGCCTTTTCGACCTGAAGGCTCCATAAAGGGCTCCATACCCACCGCACGCTGGAGATCGTGCAAGTCCTGGCGAAACCAAAAGCCCCGAATTGCGGGGCTTTTGCAGAGCCCTCTGACGGACTCGAACCGTCGACCCCCTCCTTACCATGGAGGTGCTCTACCAACTGAGCTAAGAGGGCGTTCGCCCGATTGTAGCCGGGTGCCTCGCCGCGTCAGTTGCGGCAGCTCGAGCAGACTCCGCTGATCTCGAGACGGTGTTCCTCGGCAAGGAATCCGTGCCGTGCGCTCATGCGCTCCACCCACGGATCGAGCTCGCATTCGGGAAGCTCGACGACCCGGTGGCACGTGCTGCAGACGAGGTGGTGATGGTGCTCGTCGCTGCAGAGCCGGTAGCACGTCTCGCCGGGCCGATGTGAGAGCGCGTCGACAACGCCGCGCTCGCTGAGCGCTGCGAGCGCGCGATACACGGTCGCGAGCCCGACGGGGTGGCCCTCGGCGTGCAACCGGCGGTGGATGCCCTGCGCAGTCGCGTCGTTGGGCTCCGCCGCGAGGGCCGCGAGGACGAGCTTCCGCTGGCGGGTCGGGCGGAGCCGCGCGTCGCGGATACGCGCCTCGAGGGCCTCGGGTTGCAAGACCGACGTCACGAACCTATCCTAGCGGAGATGAGAACGACAATCATTCTCAGCATGGTCGCGGGCCTGGCCGTCGGGCTGCTCGGGACAGGATGCGGAGGGTCGTCCGCCGACTCGAGCTCGGGGAAGCGCACGGTCGCGGCGAGCTTCTATCCGCTCGCGTTCGCAGCCGAGCAGGTTGGCGGCGCGGGAGTCGAGGTCGAAAACCTGACGCCGACCGGGGCCGAGCCGCATGACCTCGAGGTCTCGCCGAAGGACGTCACCCGGCTCCGAGACGCCGACCTCGTGCTCCTCCTCGGGCGCGACTTCCAGCCGCAGCTGGAGGAGGCGGCAGGAGGGGGCGAGCGCGTGATCCGAGTCCTCGACACGCCGGCGCTCGGCGTCCATGCGAACGGCGATCCGCACGTCTGGCTCGACCCGCTCCGCTTCGGGGTCGTTGTGCGGCGCATCGGAGAGGCGCTCGGCATGCCGCGCCGCGCCGCGACGCTCATCGCGCGGCTGGGCCGGCTCGATCAGACGTACCGGGACGGCCTGAGCGACTGCCGCCGGCACGAGATCGTCACGAGCCACGAGGCCTTCGCCTACCTCGCGGAGCGCTACGGCCTCCGGCAGATCGCGATCACCGGCCTCTCTCCCGAGGCCGAGCCCACCCCGCGTGAGCTCGAGCGCGTCGTTGGGCTCGTCGGCCGCACGGGAGCGACGACGATCTTCTTCGAGACGCTAGTCTCGCCCCGGATCGCCGAGACCGTCGCGCGCGAGACGGGAGCCCGCACCGCCGTCCTCAACCCGATCGAAGGCCTGACGGACGCGCAGGCCGACGCGGGTGACGACTACTTCTCGCTCATGCGCGCGAACCTCGCCGCGCTGCGGAGTGCGCTCGGGTGCCGCTAGCGATCGAGCTGCGCGACGTCGTCTTCGCCTATCCGGGTGGGCCGCCGGTGCTCCGTGAGGTCTCGGTAGAGATCGAGCAGGGCGAGTTCGTCGCGGTCGCGGGCCCGAACGGCGGCGGCAAGACGACGCTCGTCCGGCTTGCGCTCGGGCTTCTCCAGCCAAGCCGGGGACAGGCGCTCCTCTACGGCGAGCCGGCCCCGCACGCTCGCGGCCGTGAACGGATCGGCTACCTCGCCCAGCGCGCCCGCCTCGAGTTCGACGCGCCCGCGACCGTACGGGAGGTCGTCACGGCGGGCCGCGCTCAGCGGAGGCTGCTCGGGCCACTCCGTGCTCACGATCGCGAAGCGGTCGAGGCCGCGATCGAGCGCGTCGGCCTCGCCGGCGTGGCGGCGAGGCCGCTTGCCCGTCTCTCCGGCGGCCAGCAGCAGCGCGCGCTGATCGCCAAGGCGCTGGCCGGCGAGCCCGACCTGCTCGTGCTCGACGAGCCGACGACCGGGGTCGACCTCGCGGCCCAGGAGTCTTTCGCCGCCCTGCTCGAGGAGTTGCACGGCGAGCTCGGTGCGACGATCCTCTACGTCTCCCACGAGTTCGGGGCCGTCGAGCGGGTCGTCGGCCGGCTCCTGCTCGTCAACGCGCGAATCGCCTTCGACGGCGAGCCCTCGGAGCTTCCCGCGCTCTGGCACGACCCCTCCCATGTCCATCCTTGAGGCCGACTTCATGCGTCTCGCCTTCGCCGCCGGCGCGATCGTCGGCGTGCTGGCGCCGGTCGTGGGCTTCTTCCTCGTACAGCGGCGGCTGAGCCTGATCGGCGACGGCGTCGGGCATGCGGCTTTCGCCGGAGTCGCCGCCGGGTACCTGCTCGGCGTCTCGCCGGTCGCGGCGGCGCTCGTCGTCAGCGTCCTCGCCGCGGTCGCGATCGAGTGGCTCCGCGCGCGCGGCGGCACGGCCGGCGACCAGGCGCTCGCGCTCGTCTTCTACACGGGCATCGCCGCCGGCGTCGTCCTCATCTCCGCCGCGGGCGCCCTCAACGCGAACCTCTTCGCCTTCCTCTTCGGCTCGATCCTCACCGTCACGAGCGGCGACGTTCTCCTCGTCGGCTTCCTCGGCGCGGCTGCGCTCGCCCTCGTAGCGCTGCTCTACCGAGGCCTCGTCGCCTCCACTCTCGACGAGGAGGCGGCCCGCGTCTCGGGGTTGCCAGTCGGCGCGATGAACGTCCTGATCGCGGCGCTGACCGCCGTGACCGTGGCCGTCTCGATGCGAATCGTCGGCATCCTCCTGATTGCGGCGCTGATGGTGTTGCCGGTAATCGCGGCGACGCGGATCGCCTGGAGCATCCGCTCGACGATCGCGCTCGCCTCGGCGATCGGGCTCGCCTCCGTCGTCGTCGGGCTCGTCCTCGCCTACGAGCTCGATCTAGCGCCGGGCGGCGCGATCGTGCTCGCGGCCGCCGGCTCGTTCGTCGTCGCGTCCGCCGGCCGCGCTGCACGCTCCCGCGTGCGCCCTCTCGGCTAGCGCAGAGCGTGGAGCAGTGCAGGGAGGTGGGGGAGAGAGGATTCGAACCTCTGAAGGCTGAGCCAACGGGTTTACAGCCCGTCCCCTTTGGCCACTCGGGAACTCCCCCGGAGGAAGGGCCATTGTAGCCGGGCCTTCTAGGATGCTCTCCGGCGTGGAGAGATTCGACGTCCTGGTGGTAGGCGCGGGCCCGGCGGGCTCGACTGCGGCCTACCGGCTCGCGCGCGAGGGTGCGCGCGTCCTCCTCGCCGACCGCGCCCGCTTTCCTCGCGACAAGCCTTGCGGAGGCGGGCTGACGATGCGGGCGGTCCGCCTGCTTCCCTTCTCCGTCGACCCGGTCGTCGAGGACCGGGCGACCCGTGTCGAGTTCGGCCTCGCCTACGGCTCGCACTTCGAGCGGCGCACGGACGAGCCGCTCGTGCTGATGACCCAGCGCAGCCGGCTCGACGCGTTCCTCGCGGAGCGCGCGGCCGAAGCGGGCGCCGACTTCCGGGACGGTGTCAAGGTGACCGAGTTCGCGCTTGAGGATCGAGGCGTAGAGGCACGTCTCAACGGCTCGAAAGTCGCTGCAAATGCGGTATTCGGCGCCGACGGGGTGAACGGTCTCACGGCCCGCGCGGCCGGGCTCGACGACGGCCGCGACTACGGCGTCGCGCTCGAGGCGAACGTTCCCTACGGCGCGGTCCCGGCCGAGCGCTACCGCGGCCGGCTCTGCCTCGAGCTCGCGAGCGTGCCCGGCGGCTATGGCTGGGTCTTCCCGAAGGGCGACCATGTCAACGTCGGGGTCGGCGGCTGGGAGCGGGAAGCGCCGCGCCTGCGGTCGCATCTCGCGCGCTTCTGCCGCGAGTACGACATCCCGGAGGAGCGGCTCGAAGGCCTTCGAGGCTACCGCCTTCCTCTTCTTCCCCCGCGCGCGCGTCTTGCAAAAGGGCGCGTCGCGCTGCTCGGCGACGCGGCCGGCCTCGTCGATCCGCTCTCGGGCGACGGCATCTACGAGGCGTTCCTCTCGGCGAAGCTCGCCGCCGGCACGGCGCTCGACCTGCTCGCGGGCCGGACAGGCGACCTCGAGCCGTACGGCCGGGAGCTGCGTCGCACGATCGCCTCTCAGCTCGCCGCCGCCTGGGGTGCGAAGGTCGCACTCGACCGCTTCCCGCGCCTCACCTACACGGCCGTTCGCTCGCCCTACGTCTGGAAGGCCGTCGTTGCGCTGATCGGCGGCGAGGTGTCGAGCCCGAGCGCACTGCGAGGTCTGCGCGGCGCCTCGCTGCGCGTGGTCGAGGCGATCGCCCGCGCAGCCGGCGACCCCGGGCGCCCTTACCGAGCCGAGACCGCCCACTAAAGCACCGCTCGGATTACCTAAAGCGCTCTGAGGCGCCGCTTGCGGTTCCGTCTTGAATGACCGGTCGACCCGCCCGAATCGACCTAAAGCGCTAAGAGCACGCTGCCGATGCTCAGCGTGGCCTGCCATGGACCTGAACACACTGCTGAAAGACGTCGTCGAGGTCGGCGCCACCGACGTGCACCTCAAGCTCGGACTGCCGCCGATCGTCCGCTGCGACGGCAACCTCGCCGCGCTCGAAGGCTGGCAGCCGCTCGGCGAGGCGGACCTTGAGACGGTCCTGCAGACGGTCACGGCGCGCACCCCCGACCGCCTCGCGACCTTTCGGGAGACCAGCGAGCTCGACACCTCGTACATGGCGCCCGACCTCGCCCGCTTCCGTGTCAACGGCTTCCGGCAGCGCGGGGCGACCTCTCTGGCCTTCCGCGTGATTCCGAACGAGGTGCCCACCTTCGACGAGCTACGGCTTCCCATGGGCGTGCAACGCCTCGCCGACGAGCAGCGCGGCCTCGTCCTCGTCACCGGCGCCACCGGCTCCGGCAAGTCGACGACTCTCGCCTCGCTGATCGCCCACATCAACCGCACGCGCCGCCAGCACATCGTCACGATCGAGGACCCGATCGAGTTCCTCCACGTCGACCACAGCTGCATCGTCAACCAGCGCGAGGTGGGGCTCGACACGGAGTCGTACCAGCAGGCGCTGAGGCGGGCGCTGCGCCAGGACCCGGACGTGATCCTGATCGGAGAGCTACGCGATTCCGAGTCCGCCGAGACGGCCCTCCAGGCGGCCGAGTCGGGCCACCTCGTCTTCTCGACCATGCATACGGTCGACGCCGCCGAGACGATCGGCCGCATCATCGAGTTCTTCCCGGGGATCAAGCAGCCCCAGATCCGCTCGATCCTTGCGGGCGTCTTGCGCGGCGTGGTCAGCCAGCGGCTGCTGCCGCGCGCTGAGAGTGGGCGCGTCGCGGCCTTCGAGGTGATGGTCAACAACGCGCGGATCGCGGAGCTCATCCGCGACGACAGGGCGGAGGACATCCCCGAGGCTCTCGCCGAGGGCGCCTTCTTCCACATGAAGACATTCAGCCAGGCCCTGATCGAGCTCGTCCTCTCCGGCGAAATCGACCGCGAGGTGGCGGCGAACGCGGCTACGAACCGCCACGACTTCCTCGTCTCGCTCGAGCACGCCCTCAAGCGCAAGGACGCAACCGAGCGGGAGGTCACCGACGCGGAGGCGGCCGAGGACGAGCCCGAGCTGCGAGTCGTCAGGCCGGCCGAGCGGTGAGACGCTTCCTGCCCTCGCTCGCCGCGATCGTGGCGGCGCTCGGGATGGTGGGTGGAGCAGCAGGCGGGTCGGGGCCTGTCTTTGCCGTCGTGCCTTCGACGCCCACGGTGATTCCACTTGCGAGCGCCGAGGTTCCCAACTCGCCCGGAGGGCTCGCCCTGCCGCCCGCCTACCTCGCGCGGCGCGACTCGGCAGGCCTGCCCTTCCCGACGCTGCACGGCATCTGGCAGCGGGCGGGCGCGACTTACGGCATCCCCTGGCAGGTGCTCGGGGCGATCAACAAGATCGAGTCGAACTTCGGGCGCAACATGGGCCCGAGCTCTGCCGGCGCGATCGGCTGGATGCAGTTCATGCCCTCGACCTGGCTCCGCTGGGGAATGGATGCGGATGGAGACGGCGTCGCCAATCCCTGGAACGCTCAGGACGCGATCTTCTCCGCAGCCCGCTACCTGGCCGCAGCGGGCGGGCGCACCGACATCTCGCGGGGGGTCTTCGCCTACAACCACGCGCAGTGGTACGTGGACGAGGTGCTCGGCCTCGCCCGGCTCTACGGGGCGGCCGGCGCCGACGTCGCCTTCACCCTCGACCGGCTCCAGGTTCGGCTCGAGCGCGCGGAGCGGGCGACAGCGCGGCAGAACCGAGTGGTCGTCCGCGCCTCGCTGCGCGAGCGACGGCTCGGCCGGCAGGCGCGGGCGCTCTTCGCGAAGGCCGACGCGGCGCGACTCCTCTCGCGCCGGCTCGAGCTCCAGAAGCGCGCCTTCCAGGTAGACGCGCGACGTGCCGGCGCCGCCCGCTCGGTAGCGACGGCGCGGAGACGGCTCGAGGCGGCGGAGCGGACGCTCGCAGCCGCCCGCTCGAGCTCGTCCACGAGCGCCTTCGCCCCGGGGGCGGGCGCCCTCCTGGCCGCACCGTCGTACCAAGGTGACTACGTCTTCCCGGTCGGCGGCGGCCCTGCCGTGGTCTCGGTCGGCCACACCCATCACGATTATCCGGCCGCGGACATCGCGGCTCCGGCAGGCTCGCCTCTCTACGCGCTGACCAGCGGCTTCGTCGTCAGGGCCTGGCATATCCCCTCCGGCGGCTGCGGGATCGGCCTCACGATGCGGGCCGCCGTCGATGGGCGCGAGTGGACGTACTGCCATCTCTCGTACCTCGAGCCCACGGTCCAGCCGGGAGTCGCGCTCGGGGCGGGGGCGCCTGTGGGGCTGGTCGGCTCGACCGGCCACTCGACAGGGCCGCACCTCCATCTCCAGCTTCAGCCTCTCACCTCTTATCCGCAGGCCGAACAGTGGTTCGAGGCGTTCGCCGGAACCGCGTTCCGCTGGCAAGACGCGCCCACCCCGATGGCCGGACCGGTCTTCGAGGTCGTCGATTCCGGCCAAGAGCCGGCCGCCGACAACTCGCTCGTGATCGCTTTCACGCTCGAAAGGTCTTAAGCCGCCACCCCAGCCTGCCGAATACCGGAGCATGGCTTTGCGGCGCCTCGTGCCTCGTGTCGTCGTCGTCGTGCTCGTCGCGCTGCTAGCGACGGCGACGATTACCTTCGCGGCGTCAACCCGCGGCGGCCCTGTCGTGCGTGCGGAGCCCGGGTCGACTGCGCCGACGATCCTGCTCGTCCCGGAGGTTCGTCACCAGGCCTATGTCTTCGCCAAGAGCACGCTCGAGGAAGGCGGCTTCGCCTGGCGCGTCGAGGGAAGCGTGCGGGGCTACGCGGCCAACCTCGTGGCGAGCCAGTCTCCCGCCCCAGGCAGCCGTGTCTACGACACGGGAGCACCCACGATCGAGCTCCGCCTGAGCGTGAACCCGCGTTACCCGCAGGCGGGCACGCCCGAGAATGCTTCGTCATTCCCGGGCACCGCGATCCGGCTCGTCGGGGTTGTCGCCAAGCGGAAGGTCATTCCGAGGGCGAAGCCGGTCGCCAAGCCCAAGCGCAGGGCCAAGCCTGCGGCGAAGAAGCCCAAGGCGAAGCCGCACGTTGACGCAAAGCCGAAGCCGAGGCCGAAGCCGAAGGCCAAGCCTGCGAGGCCCCCCGCGTTCCAAGTCCCGGGCGCGAAGTCCGAGCCCCTCGACGAGGTCCCGCTGACGACGCGGGCCCGCGCGCTGGACGCCTGGCTTTCTTCACACCGCTCGCCGACCGACCCGAACGTCGGCCATTGGCTCTACCAGCACTCGTGGATCGTGACCGGCGCAAGGTTCGGCTGGTGGCACGGCGCCGGCGCGCTCGAGCTCCTGATCAAAGTCGACGAGCATGCCCAGGGGCTTTGGGGCATCGGCGCCCGCAGCGAGCGCGTCGCCCGCGCGGCGCTCGCCGAGGTTCGCCGCAGGTCGCGATGAGCGTCCTCCGCAAGCTGCTACGCCTGGCCGCCCGGCAAGGCGGCTACTCGCTCGTGGAGCTGCTCACGGTCACTCTCATCCTCGGCACGGTGATGGGTGGGCTGACCACGCTCTTCGTCCGGGCCTTGAATGCGGAGGTGGACATGAATCGCCGTTTCAGGGCGCAGCAGGACGCCCGTATCGCGATCGACCGGATGCGCCGCGAGATCCATTGCGCGAACTCGATTACGCCGACCGGGACGTCCGCGTCGATCACCGTCACGCTGCCCGCGCAGTGCCCAACCGCCGGGGGATCGCCGGCGAGCATCGTCTACGACACGCAGCTGGTCTCGGCGAACCGGTACCAGCTTCGACGCGCTGGGGTGAGACTGGCCGACTACGTGACGATCGCGAACGTCTTCCAGTACTCGACTGTGTCCCAGCGGCTCGCCACGCTTCGCGTGACGCTGCCGATCAACATGATGCCGAGCGATGCCGCGAAGGAGTGGCGGCTCGTCGCGGACATCGTCCTTCGCAACGCACCGCGCTCTCCGTAGGTCGAGTACTCCTTCCGGGGGATTGCCCACGGCCGGCCCCCATCGAAACTGAGAGGGCGCGATCACCGCGCGCGTGAGAACCATGCGTCTATTGCGAATCCTGAGACAAGAGGACGGCATCGCCCTGGTCATGGCACTGGGCATCCTCTTCGTTCTCTCGCTTACTACTACGACCGCCCTCTACTACTCGGGCACGAACACGCGCAGCTCCAGCCGCGACCAGAAGGGCGCCAAAGCGTTCTCCGTCGCCGAAGCGAGCTTGAGCAACGCTCTGTCGGCGATCTTCAACCCGACGAACAACGCGCTGAACCCGTACCTCTTCTGTGACACGGCCGGCCAGTCTCTCCCGTGCGAGCGCACGACGACGTACGAGGACGGCACGGCGCGGTGGACCGGGACGCTGAATGAGACCACGGGCATCTGGACGCTGACCGCCAAGGGCACGACTGCGAACCCGACGAATCCTGGCGCCGCGGCCCTCACGCGCACGCTCACGGCGAAGGTGAGCGTCTACGCCGCGGAAACGCAGACTTTGACGAACCCTTCCTGGAACTACATCTACTCCCGGGCGACCGGGAACACATGCGACACGAGCTACGGCAACTCGGTCGAGGTCAAGTCGCCGCTCTACGTCGCTGGCAACCTCTGCCTGAGCAACCAGGCCTGGATCTCGGGCGGCCCGTTGCAAGTCCATGGGTCCGTAACGATGGCCGGGAGCAATCAGCAGATCGGCACGCCCAGCGCGCCGGTCAACCAAGTGCACGTCAAGAACGGTTGCAAGTGGAAAGCCAATCCTCTGCACAACCCTTGTCAGGCCGGCACGGGCCCTTCGGGGAACGACAACGTATGGGCGACCATACTCGACAACAACCCGGCGACGATCGGGGCACCGTCCGTCAACTGGGATGCCTGGTATCTGAACGCGAACCCCGGCCCCTATTACCCCTGCAACACGCAGAGCGGAACGCCGCCGAGCTTCGACAACGATCAGGGGCCGCGCAACAGCCCGGATCCGACCAAGCGCAACAACAGCCTGCCGAGCGTGGTCGACCTCGCCCCCCCAGGGGCCTCTTACACCTGCGCGACGGACGGCGGCGAGATCTCCTGGAACGCCTCGACCAAGGTGCTGAAGGCGAACGGGACCATCTTCATCGACGGCAGCGCGAAGATCGAGACGGGGACGACTATCTCCTACACGGGGACGTCAACGATCTACGTCTCAGGAACGCTGCTGATCAAGAACACAAAGGTCTGCGCCGTGCTCTCTGGGTCGAACTGCACGCTCAGCGGCTGGGATCCGAGCCAGAAGGTGCTCTTCTTCGTCGTGAACGGAGACGGCTCGGGGGGCGGCGCGCAGGCCCAGGTTCCGGCCGGCGACAGCATCCAGGTGCGGAGCAGCCACTTCCAGGGGGGCCTCTACGCGACGAGCGCGGTCGACATCGACACGACCTCGCAGGCCGACGGCCCGCTCGACGGGAGCCCGGTGATGCTCGGGCAGTCGACGGGCGGCGCCTTCCCCTCCTTCGTTTTCGTGCCGGCCGGAGTCCCTGGGCAGACTACGACGACCTACGCCTCACCGCAGCCGCCTCAGTTCTTCAGCGGTTGACCTAGGGTCGCGGCGGCGCTCAACCTGACGCCGTGCGAGGCCGATAGGTTCGCGGAATGGCCTTCGCCCTCGCCGCTGCCGCCTTTGCGCCCGGCCTCGCCGTCGGGAGCTTCCTGAACGTCGTCGCCGCCCGCGTGCCCCTGCGGCGCTCGCTCGTGCGCCCGCAGTCGGCCTGCATGTCGTGCTCGGCGCCGATCGCGTGGTACGACAACGTCCCACTCGTCTCGTACCTCGTCCTGCGCGGCCGCTGCCGCGCATGCGGTGCCCGAATCGGGCTCGTCTACCCCGCCGTGGAGCTGGCCGCCGCGGTCCTGATCGCGGGCTGCGTTCTCGTCTTCGGCCTGACCCTCGAGGCCGCGATCGCGGCCTTTTTCTGCTGCGTCCTGGTCGCCGTCTCAGCCGTCGACCTTGCGCACCGGATCGTGCCCGACCGGATCGTGCTGCCGGCGACCGTGCTCGTTCTCGCCGCCCAGACCGTTCGCGAGCCGAGCCTCGAGTGGCCCCTCGCGGCCCTCGGCGCCTCGCTCTTCCTCTTCCTCGCGGTGCTCGCCCATCCGGCGGGCATGGGGATGGGAGACGTGAAGCTCGCCCTCGTGATGGGCGCGGCTCTCGGCAAGGTCGTCGCCGTCGCGCTCATGCTCGGGATGGTCGCCGCGCTCGTGCCCGGGCTCTACCTCCTCGCCCGCCACGGCTCGGCCGCGCGGAAGATGTCGATCCCGTTCGCGCCTTTCCTTGCGCTGGGCTCGATCGTCGCCCTCTTTGCCGGGCACGAGCTCCTCGCCCGGTACCTGAACCTGCTCGGCGCTTAGAGCTTAAGCCCACCGCTCCGTCTGCCGATTACCTCATTCGAGGCATGGACTCGGAGCGTTCACCGAAACTGCGGACCGTCTCGGAGACGGAGAGCGCTGCACAGGAAGGGGCGGCATCGCTTCAGCCTGCCTTCCAGGTGAACCCCCTGGCCGAGCTCGTGGCCGACGTCGTCGAGGCGACGCGCCTCCTGCCGGCGGACAAGCTCGCGTTCGTCCGCGAGCGTGCGCGCACCGGCTCCTTCGCGCAGGCGCTCATCGACGAGGGCCTCGCCGAGGGGACGAGCATCGCGCGCTCCCTTGCGACTCGCCACAACCTGCCGGTCATCGACATCATCGAGTCGGGCGTTTCGCGGGAGGCCGCGGAGCTGATCCCGCTGCACGTCCTCGAAAGACTGAAGGCCATCCCGTACCGGCTCGAGGGTGACACCCTTCACGTCGCGATCGCCGATCCGCAGAACGTCCATGCGATCGACGAGCTCCGCCTCGCGAGTCGCCACCAGGTCGAGCTCGCCGTAGCGTCCCGCGAGGACATCGAGACCGAAGTGCGTCGTCTCTCCCGTGCTGCCGAAGCATTCGGCGCCCGCGCAATCCTCGAGGACGAGGGCGACTTCGTGGATGAGGAATCGGAGCAGGAGGACGACCTCGAGGCCGACGACGGGATCTCGGAGGCGCCGCTCGTCCGGCTCGTCAACTCGCTCATCTTCCAGGCGGCCGAGGACGGGTCGAGCGACATGCACTTCGAGCCGCAGAAGGACGGGATCCTCGTCCGCTTTCGCATTGACGGTGTCATGCACGAGATCCAGCGGATCCCGAAGCGCATGGTCGCCGGAGTCACGACTCGGCTGAAGGTGCTCGCCAAGCTGGACATCGCCGAGCGGCGAAAGCCGCAAGACGGGCGCATCTCGCTGAACGCGCGCACCGCCGGCCGCATGCTCGACATCCGCGTGGCAACGCTGCCCACGGTCGACGGCGAGAAGATCTCGATGCGGCTGCTGGACAAGTCGAAGAAGCCGCCGACCCTCGAGGAGCTGGGGCTGCCCGAGGACATGCGCACAGCCCTCGAGAAGATCGCCCGTCGTCCGACGGGAGCGCTGCTCGTCACCGGGCCGACGGGGTCGGGGAAGTCGACGACGCTCTACGCGGCTCTTTCAGAGATCAACCGGCCTGAGATCAACATCGTCACCGTTGAGGATCCCGTCGAGTACCGCCTGGAGGGCGTCAGCCAGATGCAGATCAACACCAGGGCCGGCCTCACCTTCGCGTCGGCGCTGCGGTCGATCCTCCGTGCTGACCCCGATGTCGTCATGGTCGGCGAGATTCGCGATGCCGAGACGGCGAAGATCTCCATCGAGGCGGCTCTCACGGGCCACCTCGTGCTTTCGACGATGCACACGAACGACGCGCCCGGCGCGATCAGTCGCTTGAACGAGATGGGCGTCGAGCCGTTCCTCACCGGCTCGGCCGTGACCGCCGTCCTCGCGCAGCGACTCGCGCGGAAGCTCTGCGCGAGCTGCTGTGAGATGTACAACCCTTCCGCCGACGAGCTGCTCAACAACCGCGTCTCGCGGGACGTGATCGCGGCCTCCGACGGCATGGCCTTCTACCGCAAGAAGGGGTGCCCCCGCTGCGGGCAGACAGGCTACAAGGGCCGGATCGGCATCTTCCAGCTGCTCGTGATGAGCGAGGAGATCGAGTCCCTCGCGGTGAAGAGAGCGAGTCGTGAGGAGCTCGAGAAGACCGCGATCGAGCAGGGCATGCACACACTCTGGGACGACGGCCTCGCGAAGGTCGTCTCCGGCGTCACCTCTCTCGAGGAGCTCGGGCGTGTGCTCGTTTGAGCGCGGTGTCCTCACCTTTTCGGGTGATGGCAACCGCTTTAGGGTCGCCGATATCGTCAGAGACGGGCGTAGCCCGGCGGCAGATGACGACTCTCAGCAGCGAACGGATCCGCCTTGAGCGGCGCGGACGACCAGGCGATCACGCCCGAGTTGGCGCTCGTCGATCCAGCGCTTGTCGAGGCCAGGCGACAAGCCCCTGACCGAAAGGTGACCATGTCCTCGACACCCCCTTCAAACGGCACGTTCTTCATCGACCCCGGCCAGACGGCGCCGCCGCCGAGCCCAGCGGCCGCCCCTATTTCCCCACCGGATCCGGTCCCCGCGCCCGAGCTGATCCCGGCGCCGGCCCCACCCGTCCTGGCGGAGCCGGGAGCGGGGACGCAGGCTTCCATGCGCGACGTTCCTCTCGGCACCCTTATCTTCCGTGCGGGGCTCCTCGCCGAAGAGCAGCTCGAGGACGCGCTCCAGGAGGGCATGCGCACCGGCAAGCGGCTCGGCGAGGTGCTGCTCGAGCGCGGCTGGTTGCAAGAGCGCGACCTCGGTCGCCTGCTCGCGGGTCAGAAGGGCCTTTCGTTCGTCGAGCTGAGCGGGACCTTTCCCGAGCCTGCCGCGCTCCAGGCGCTACCCGAGGAGAAGGCCCGGCTCCAGGGCGTGCTTCCTCTTCGCGTGGAGGACGGCCGGCTCGTCGTCGCGGTCGCTGATCCTTCGAACGAGCTCGTGCTCGAGAACCTCCGCCGGACGCTGGGTTACGACCCCCAGCTCGTTGTCGCCGCCTACGGCGACCTCTCCCGCGCGATCGGCGAGGCCTACGCCGATCCGGTGGCGCTGGCGCTGGTCGGGGCTGCCCCCGCCATCGCCGTGCAGGAGCCGCTCGGGCCCGCCCCCGCGCCCCCCGCTCCCGCGGAGGCCGCGCAGCCTCAGGTCGAGCCTGCGCCGCATGTGGAGCCGGTGCTCTATGTCGAGCCCACCGTTCAGGTCGCGCCCGCCGTTCAGGTCGAGGCCGCCCCGATTGCGGTCGAGCCCCTCGCGCCCGGGGTCGAGCCTCCCTCGCTCATCGTCCAGCCGCTGCCGACGGTGCTTCCGCCCGCCGAGAGCCGGACACCACAGCCTGCGCCTGCTGAGCAGTTGATCCCCGTCGAGCCGCCGGTCCAGGCGCCGCTCTCCGCAATGCCACCGACGGTTGAGCAGCTGCCGCCGCTCGCGCCGCCTGGCCCTGTAGAGGCGACTGCGGCACCTTCCCTTCCAACGCAACCGGCGATGCAGTCCCCCGAACCGGTTGTCCCGGCACCGCTCTTGCCCCCAACGACAGTCGCCGAGCCGCCCGCCTTCGCGGAGCCCGTGGCCCTTGACCCACAGCCCGCCCCCGCCCCCACCCCCGCGCCACCGCAGACGCAGCCCGTTACCGAGCCACCGCCGATGGTCGAGCAGCTTCCCGCCTCGCCGAATGAGCATGTCCCCGGCGAATCGGAGCCCGAGCACGCCGCGGATGCGACATATGCCGTCGTCCTCCGCTTGAGCGACGGCGAGCACCTCGAGATCGGAATCTTCGGCAGCGCCGAGGAGGCACAAGCCCGCGCCCAGGAGGTCGTCAGCCACATCGCGGCCACCGAGGGCACGACGTCCTGGCCGTTCTTCGCAGGACGCTTCCTCCGCCCCGACACGATCGTCTCGGTCGACCTCCACGAGGATTCCGCGGACAGGTGGTTGGGCTCGGCTGCCCGCAGCCGCTGGGCCACAGAGAGTTAGTTCGCCTAAGAGGCTCCAACACAATGAGCCTTGTGCCGCCGGGCCGCGCTGCTCGCCCCGAGGCTGTGTCCTCACTCGCGCCCAGGCTGACCAGCCTGGGCGCTCCCTGCGTCCTTGCCTCGGAACGACCGTCGCGCCCCGGCGACGAAGCGTCATCATGTTGGAGCCTCTAAGAACTCGAATCACAATGACGGTTGAAGCCGCCTGAAGCAGACGAGGCAGCAGCCGATGGCGAGGAAGGCTTCGTGAATCTCGTGGCGGCGGTCGTAGCGGACGAGCAGCCGCTTGAAGTGATGGAGCCAGGCGAAGGTGCGCTCGACGACCCAGCGGGCACAGCCAAGGCCGGAGCCGTGCGCGGTCTGGCGACGCGCGATCTCCGAGGCGATGCCGCGTCGGCGGAGCTCGCGCCGGTATTTGTCGTGGTCGTAGCCGCGGTCGGCGGTGACGCGCTCGGGACGTCTCCGCGGCCGGCCCGGCTTGCCGCCTACGGGCGGGATCCGCTCGACCAGCGGAATCAGCTGGGTGACGTCGTGGCGGTTGCCACCGGTGACCGTCCAGGCGAGCGGGATCCCGCTCGCATCGACCAGGAGATGCTGCTTGGAGCCGTTCCTGGCTCTATCAACCGGGCTCGGGCCCGTCTGGGAGCCCCCTTTTTCGCCTGCACATGACTCGAGTCGGCGACCGCACGCGCCCACTCGAGCTCGCCGGCGGCGCGCAGTTCAGAAAGCAAGAGCGCATGCAGCCGCTCCCAGACGCCCGCCCTCTGCCACTCGTCCAGACGGCGGTAGCAGGTGGAGCCGCCGCCGAAGCCCAGCTCGAGCGGCAGATGCCGCCACGCGATCCCCGTGTGCAACACGAACAAGATCCCCTGCAACGCCTGCCGGTCAGGCAGTCGCTTGCGGCCTGGATAGCGAAAGCGGCGCTCCACCCGCGGCAGCAGCGGCTCGATCCGCTCCCACAACCCGTCCGAGACGATCCACGGCGCAACAGCCATCGACACCCCTCCCAGCTTGACGACAGATGCCGACGGCGTTCGTCGTCAGGGGACGGGTCCCTTCATTTCGGTTCGACTTCTAAGAAGCCAGGTCCGGTGCCTGGCACCGGACATGTCGTCCATGACGGTTTCGATCGGGCGAAACGCTCTCGGCTCTCGTAGATTGAGGCCGATGCCTGGGCTTTGCCACCGTCTCCGCAAAACGTGGCGCAAGAGCGGGCAGCGCCGAGACGAGCACGCTGTTGAAGACGCTGTTGTTGCCCATCAAGAAGTCGAACGCGAGAAGCACAGCGAGCACCCGCTGCCGCTGGGGCGGACGAACACCGATTGGACGTATATCCCGCCGCGGTAAGTCAGGCGGCGAGCAAAACGCTTACTACGAGGAGACTTCGCAGCCGAGGTATTCGAGAGCCCTCGTCGTCTCCGCGATGAAGCCGTTCGCCTCTTCGCGGGTGGCGAAGACGTACGGGCCAGGGCGAACCGGCTCCACACGCATCGTCCCGACGGGATAGACGTCGCTCTCGACGATGAACTGATTGCCGAGCGTCAGGCGCCGAAGCGTGACGACCTGGCGCCCGTCCTTGCGTGCCGTGCGGGAGAAGTTGTCGTCGACCGCGCGTCCGCCGCCGGCCGGAGCTGCGTCCTGCTGAAGGCTCTCTCCCGGCTCGCTCACAGGCCCGCGTTGCGCGCTGCCTGGGCGATCGTTTGCCTGTCGGCGAAGCCGGAGAAGCGGACGACCAGCTCGCCGGGGCGACGGAAGACGAGCACAGCCGGATCCTCGAGCACTCCGAGTTGCCGGGTCAGCGGCCGGGACTGCGCCTCGCTCAGTACGTCGAGTGCGACGAAGCCGGCGCCCACCGCAGCGGCGCCCGCACGGGCCTCGCGCATCGCCATGTCGTCGAGCTCGAGCTTCGGGGCGAAGAGCGAGACGACGACGACGCGATTTCGCGAGAGCGCGGCGGCGAGCAAAGCCGGAAGGCCTTCCTTGGCGGCCGGCGCCTGCGGTACGGGCTTGACAGACCGCTTGTGCACGGCCGGGGTCCTCTTGGCCGCCGCGCGCCTGGTCACATGCGTTTGCGAGCGCTTTGAGAGGGGGACGACGGTATGCGC
>WNGA01000037.1_pt1 | contig 135310 bp, 139 predicted proteins | sample 5400061 | NCBI WGS metagenome assembly WNGA01 (sample SAMN13153366, study PRJNA577476) | soil metagenome | isolation source: 100 cm soil or saprolite under grassland replicate 2 | place: USA:California | collected 2016-06-15 | reverse complement strand
CATGCAATCGGATGCACCCGTGGGTGCGCGGAGAGGGATGAACAAAGCCCTGATGAAAACCGTACCCCGGCGAAAACTCGCACCAGTAACCCATCGGATAACCAACGTAATGACCTCCGGCGTGGCCTGCTGTGGTCGCCACGACGGTATTTCCCTGCACGCTAAAGCCGTACTCGCCGGAGCGTTTTTGTTCCTGTTTGGAGTAAATGCTGAAACTGCCGCGGGGCGTCGGCTTGTTAGGCAAACCAACCGAGCAGGCCACCGCCATCAGACTACGGTCGCCTTCCATCACATAGATGTTTTGTGTCGCGAGCGAAACTTTTACGCGCACAGCCGAAGGATCATGCGGCCGGTAAGCCGTTACATGATATGGTCCGCCGCCGGCCACGCGGGTCGTCCCGCAACCAGCAAGCAATGAAACCAGACCTGCACCGGCAACTATTAAAATGAATCGAGAGATATGTCGCATACGTGCGTACTGGATAAGATCGCTCGGCTTCTTGTCAACCCTTGCCGCTTTGATCGCTATTTCATGGTGAAGATTGTGAGGAAGGCGACTTCGATTGCGAGAGCCTCGTGAATGTTTCGACCAAGATGATCGCGCAATTGTTCGAGACAACGGATGCGTTTTAGAATTTCAGCGCTGCTGAAGCGCGTTGCGAGTGCGGCGGTTTCTTTTTTAGCATGGGCCAGATCACGCTGCACTACATCGTTGCTCGTCCGAAGAACATCAGTCCACCAAGTGAATAATATCTCGACCATGCCGGCGCGTCGTTGTAGGTAAAGACTCTCAGTGAGCGCCTTGTAGTATTCCTCCCGTTCTTCCAGCCACGCGCCGTCAGTAGCATCTTTGTAGCGTGTTTCTTCCTTTTTCAATGCATTGTCTGTTTCGCGCTTCACTTCCTCACGCACTTCGCGAAGCAGGCGTTGAAATTCCTGAGCAAGCCGATAGGCAAACTGAATCGTCCAGCTTTTTTGACCGGAAGCTTGTTGCAGCAATTTCACCAGCTTCTCTTCTTCGTCTTTGCTTTGGCGCTGGCCGTTTGGCGCAAGTGGAATCGTAATGCACCTCGAGAGAATTGTCTCCGGCAGGGCCTCAGGCAGCGCACTTAGCAGAAGCAGCAGGGAATCCTTTGGCGGTTCTTCCAACGTTTTGAGAAACGCGTTCGCCGCTTCGGTTTGAAGCCGGTCAGCATCGGGAATGATGGCCACTTTGCGTCGCCCGTTTGCTGCGCGCATTTGCAGCGCGTGTTCAAGCTCACGGATTTGGGCAATCACAATGCGCCGCGATCTCGACTCGGGTCGGGCAACGAAGATTTCCTGCGCCTTGGCTGTGAAAACAGCGTTAGCTGGTGTGCCATTAACCAGACTGGCCAGGTCCGCCGCCAGCAGTTGCTTGCCGCTGCCTGGCGCTCCCGTGATCAAATAAGCGTGCCCAAGCCGATTCTGCTCATGTGCGCGGCGCAAATACTCAAGCGCGGTGGTACGGGAGAAAGCCACTTCAAATGTTCGATGTTCGATGTTCGATGTTCGATGTTTTGGCAAGCGCCGGAAAACGAGAGGCAAGTATTTGCCAAAGTTCGTTCTCGATCTGGTCTGCTTCGCGCGAGCCGTCGATCAACACAACTCGATTTGATTCGCGCTTGGCCAGTTCACGATATGCTTTGCGAACGCGCTCGTAAAACTCAGCGGGCTGTTGTTCCATCCGGTCGGCTTTTCGCGGCTTTTGCTGCATTCGCGCCTTCGCTGTCACAGCATCGACATCGAGCACGAAAGTAATGTCCGGGACGCAATCGCCGACCGCAAAAGCATTCAGGCATTGGACCATTTCGCGATCCAATTTTCGCGCCGCGCCTTGATAGACAGTTGTCGAATCAAAGAACCGATCTGCGATCACGCATAAGCCGCGTTCGAGAGCGGGCTTGATGATCTCGCGCACAAGCTGGCTGCGGCTGGCCTCAAAGAGAAGCAGCTCGGTTTCCGGCGTCATGTCCGAGTTGTGCGGAGCAAATTGCAAAAGTTCGCGAATCGTTTCCCCGATCGGCGTGCCACCCGGTTCGCGGGTAACCAGATATGGAACGCCAGAGCGCTCCAGTCGCGCGGCCAGTCTCCGAACTTGCGTCGATTTTCCGCATCCTTCTGATCCTTCAAACGTGATGAATGGCAGCCGCAGCATGATTCCGATTGTGAATTAAAGCAGCTCAATTGTCGAATAACGAGCTACTATGAGGCATGAAAAGTTTCTGGCTGGTGAAACAGGAACCATCCTCGTATTCGTGGTCGCACTTTGTCGCAGAAGGCCAGACCAGCTGGACCGGCGTGCGCAATTACGCTGCACGAAATAATCTCAGCAAAATGCGCAAGGGCGATGAAGTTTTTTTCTATCATAGCGGCGAGGAAAAAGCTGTAGTTGGGATTGCGAAAGTCGTGCGAACCGCGTATCCAGATCCGACCGCGAAGGAAGGCGATTGGTCTACCGTCGATCTTGCCGCGGTCAAACCGCTCCGCCGGTCAGTTACACTTCGCGAGATCAAGAGCAATTCGCGGCTCCAGAAAATTCCGCTGGTTCGTCAATCGCGGTTGTCCGTCACGCCTCTGGCCGAGCCGGAGTTTCGCGAGATTGTAAAAATGAGCGGGGGATAGGTGGATCGGCTTCTCCGAAGACGATGGCAGGACAATCTCCGGGAGGCGCGAACATCAGGCGGCAAAGTTGCGGGGCGGGTTACCAAACGCGTTGAGGACAACACATTCCCACCTTTTGCCTTGTTCAAAGCCCCTCTGAGGCGGAAAATTGCCAAGTGAGCACGATAGCTGCAACAGAGTTTCTTCCTCTCGTCGCCATTGCTGGCGCCGCGAGGGACTTCATTGTTGTTTCGTTGCACGACGTCGCTCCTTCCACCCAGCAAATCGCAACCACAATCATTTCAGAACTTGCCCGTCACGGTGTCCGCGTGTGTTCTCTTCTCGTGGTGCCGGATTATCACCACGAGGGACTGTTCACAAAAGACCGGCAATTTGTGTCGTGGCTCCGAAATTTGGAAGCGGACGGTCATGAAATCGTGATCCATGGCTATTTCCATGAACGCCCTCGGTGTGCGACAGAAACTTTGCGCGACAAATTCCTGACAAGGCTTTACACCCAAAACGAGGGCGAGTTTTACGACCTCAGCTATGACGAAGCTTTACGCCGCATCGCAAGCGCGCTCGATAACTTCCGCGCTCACGGTCTTAAGCCGCGAGGTTTTGTGGCGCCGGCGTGGTTGCTTGGCGATGAAGCGGAGCGCGCCGCGCGCGATGCGCAGATGGAATATACGACACGCCTTCGCACCGTGTGTGATCTCCGCTCGGGCAACGTATTTCCTGCAAGAACACTGGTTTATAGCGTCGAAAATAATTGGCGCCGTGCCGTCAGTCGCGCCTGGAACGCAGCAATGTTCCGACTTCTCAAGAGCAAGCCACTCCTGCGGATAAGCATTCATCCGCCCGATTATTTCCATCCGGCAATTTGGCGGCAGATTCTGGCTTTGATCACGGCAACAAGCAGTGTGCGGACCGCTACGACCTATCAGGATTGGATCGCCGAGCAGAGATTGAGGCGCGGACTCTAGTGTTGTGTAACCGGTATGACTTGCCACGCGTTTAGTTCAAAATGGCCCGCCGCTAAGGCGCGACGAGGGAGCATGTCCTTTGCGACCTGTGACCGAGACGCAACGCAGGCGCCGGGCCATTTTCAACTCAACCCTGCGGGCCGCAGTTCTTTGGTCGAATTTCGGCGTCGCTCGCTCGGCCAGTATCGCAATGGATACAGGCGCTTCGCTGGCTTCTTGAAATTCGCCCAGACTCCTTGCGGCGATTGGCAAGCCATACCGGTTACACAACACTAAACGTGAGCAGGTGCGATCTACATATTCACTCGCGCTACAGTGCGCGCTCGGAAGAATGGCTCTTCCGGCGTTTCGATTTTCCCGATAGCTATTCGGACCCGGAGCAACTCTATGGGCAATTGCGCAAGCGCGGGATGGATTACGTGACAATCACGGACCACGATACTATCGAGGCCTGCCTCCAGATCGCGTACTTGCCTCGCATCTTTATCAGCGAACAGGTCACAACGTTTTTTCCCAATGATCCCTGCAAGCTGCATATCCTTGTTTGGGGAATCTCAGAGCAGCAACACCGTGAGATCGAAGGCGTCCGCGATAATATCTTTGAGCTGCAACGCTATCTGCAAGCGGCGCAGATCGCGCACGCGGTCGCGCATCCTCTTTACAGCGTCAATGGCAAACTTGAGGCAAGACATCTCGAGCAGCTCACTCTTATCTTCAAACATTTCGAGGGCATCAACGGCCTCCGCGATGCGCTTCTGAGCGATTTGGCCCAGACTCTTTTGAAAAAGTTGACGCCGGAGAAGATCGACGAACTCGCAAATCGTCACAACCTTGCGCCCACACACGCGGAGCCGTGGAAAAAGATTTTCGTCGGCGGCTCGGACGATCACGGCGGGCAATTTGCCGGTTCGGCTTTTACAGAAACGCCGACAGCGCGTTCCGCAGAAAAATTTCTGGATTTTATTCGCAGCGGCGATTGCACCGCGCGAGGTCAAGGAGGAACCCCGTTAATCCTGTCGCACGGCTTTTACAACACGGTCGCCTGTTTCATCCAGGACCGCTTCCACGAAAAACTCGGGCCCGGTGCGGCGCTACTGGAGAAAATGTTTTCGCGCTTTATGGAGGGCCGGGCACCCACTGAGTTCACTCTCAGAGAGAAAATGGAGTTTATCGTGCAGGGTGTTTTGTCGGGAAAAATTTTCGAATTCGCCAAGCCTGCGAATGTGTCACTCTGGAAAGAGCTTTCAGGTTATTTCGCACGGCCAGAGGTAAAGGCGAGACTTGCCGCGCAATTGAACGGAGTCAGCGAACCGGAGCGGCGCACATTTCTCATGGCGAACATGGTCGCTGAGCAGCTCACGTTTCGTTTCTTCGAAAAGTTCGTTCAGCAAATCAGCAGCGGCAACATGGTCGAGAGCATGCAGGCACTTAGCGCGATTGTGCCGATCCTCGTAATTCTCACGCCGTACATCTACGGTTTTCACAGTCAGGCGCCTTCTCGAAAATGGTTGCGAGCGATTTTTAAGGAATTGACCGGCGAGATTCCGACCGCCTTGCAAAATCGAAAACGTGCCTGGTTCACCGATACCCTCGAAGACGTGAACGGTGTAGCCACCACCATCCGGAAAATGACCGCGGCCGGAGCAGCCACCGGCAAGGAGCTCATCGTCCTAACTTCCCGGAGTAACCTGCAAATTTGCGATATCCCAATCAAAAATTTCCCGCCGATCGGCGAATTTGAATTGCCCGAGTACGAACTACAAAAATTGAGTTTCCCGCCGATTCTCCAGATGCTGGATTACATACAGCGGGAAAAATTCACGGAGATTATCGTCAGCACGCCCGGGCCGGTCGGGTTAACCGCGCTGCTCGCGGCCAAGATGCTCAACCTGCAAACGAGCGGCATTTATCACACCGATTTCCCGCAATACATCCGGATTCTTACCGAGGACAGCTTTCTCGAGAGCGTGGCGTGGCGGTACATGCACTGGTTCTATGGCCAACTCGACACCGTTTTCGTCAACTCCGAAGAGTACCGGCAAAGTTGGATCAAACGCGGCTTCGATCCCGCAAAACTAAAAATTTTTCCGCGCGGGCTCGATACCGAGCTGTTTCATCCTGCTCGGCGCGAACCGGCGTTCTTCGAAAAATTCGGTGCCTGCAATGGCGAGGTCCGGCTCCTCTATGTGGGTCGCATTTCACGCGAGAAAGATCTCGACCTTCTGGCAGCCGCTTATCATCGACTGCGCAATGAGGGATTACCGGTCCAACTTTTCATCGTCGGTCATGGCCCCTACTCCAAGGCGTTCGCCAAATCTTTGCCGGAAGCATTTTTCACCGGCTATCTCACCGGTAACGAGTTGGCCACGGCGTATGCATCGGCAGACGTATTCGTGTTTCCGAGCACAACCGACACGTTCGGCAACGTCATCCTCGAAGCGCAGGCGTGCGGCCTGCCAGTTGTCGTTTCCGACTCCGGCGGGCCCAAGGAATTGGTCGAAGACAAGGCCAACGGTCTGATCACCAAGTCACACGACGTGGAAGATTTCGCTCGAGCGATTCGAGCGCTGGTGACGGATTCCTCGCTACGCGAGCGCATGGGCAAATCCGCTCGAGACAGTGTTACCGACCGGAGCTGGCCAAACGCTTTCAGCAAATTCTGGGCTGCGACCGAAATTTAGAAAAAATACTCCCCTTCGAAGGCGCGGATCGCTCCTTCGACACTACAGCTGAAGCTGGCCTGCCGTGCTTTAGCTCTTTAACTCGGCAATGCGGTTTTCTCCTTACCGGCCGCGACCACCGTGACCCATGCCGCCCATACCATGAGATCCGCTCATGCGGCCCATGGAATGCATTCCATGAGATCCGCCGAAGCCAGATCTGAAGCTCGAGCCGTGACCGACATGTCGTGTACTAGTCATCTTCGAAGTATGGCCACTGCCCATCTTCGAGGCGCTCTTGCCATGAGTGCTGCTGCTCTTGCCGTGGACGGTCTGAGTATTCTTCGCGTGCAAAGCTGCCTGACTCGACCGGTGAGCACTGCTCACGATCCTGCCAAAGTTCAGCCCGTTATCGTGCGCGATTTTGCCCCAACCCTGGCCAGCCTGGTGCATCGCTACGAGATCGTTAAATGTCAGATTAGACCCGTTAGCAGCCAGCGCGTTAGCCAGCAGGTGCGCATTCTCCAATTCACCCCAGCCAAGTCCGGTGGAAGTCCGTTCTGCCTGCAGCGTTGCGACAGGAATCCCGGTTTCCGCCGAAATTCTATCCACGTTCGCTCCGCGCGAAGCAACAGTGCCAAACACCAGAATGGATGCCGCTATAAATACAATTAACCCCTTCATACTTAATTAAACTCCTCTCACGAATACAGGTTTCGGTTTTGATTCGACCGATGGTTCCCTGATGGCGAAAAAATTCCCTGGCTTAATGCTGTAGCGGCAGGCGTGTCGCCTGCACAAAATCGACACCCCGCAGCCGGCACGGCTGCCTCTACAGATTCCACGGCAAGGCGTCGAGGTCAACATTGCCGCCGGTAAGAATAATTCCTACGCGTTTTCCATCGACATCCATTACTCGTTCGAGGATCGCTGCATACGGCACAGCCGCCGAAGGCTCGATAACCATTTTCATCGTTTCCCAAATCGTGCGCATCGCGGAGACAATCGCTTCCTCGCTCACGGTCACGATGTCATCCACGTAGCGCTGGATGATCGCAAAATTTGGTTCGCCGACATTTGTGCGAAGAGCATCGGCGATCGTAAATTTCTTTTTAGTCACGATCCGTCGCCCCGCGCGAAACGATTGCGCTGCGTCGTCCGCGTTCGCCGGCTCAACCGCGATCACTTTAATTTTTGGCCGCATCGATTTCGCCGCGACTGCGGTGCCGGACAGCAAACCGCCGCCGCCGACGGGGCACATTACAACGTCGAGATCGGAAACGTCCTCGAGGAATTCCACCGCTGCTGTCCCCTGCCCCGCCATCACATTCTCGTTCTCAAACGAATGAATCAGGGTCGCGCCAGTTTTCTTGATAACCTCTGCGCAGGTTGTTTCACGCGCCTGCTCCGTTGGTTCGCAAAAGACAACATGAGCATCGTAACTCTCCACCGCGCGCACCTTCACCTTGACCGAGTTCGACGGCATAACGATGTGCGCGGGAATCCCGCGCAATTTCGCTGCGCGCGCCACCGCGGCACCATGGTTGCCTGATGAATGCGTCGCCACACCGCGTCGCGCGGTAGCTTCGTCAAGTACAAAGACTGCGTTGGTCGCGCCGCGCGCTTTAAACGCGCCAACCTTCTGAAAATTTTCGCACTTAAAAAACAGCGACGCCCCGCTCGCCTCGTTCAGCCGCGAGCCCGTCAGCACCGGCGTGCGATGAATGTATGCGTGAATCCGCTCATGCGCGGCGCGAATGCTATCGAGGTCCAGCTGCATGGCTAATCGTATCCGCAGGATGCGGGCGAAAACAAACGTTTAGACTCCGCTTGAACTCCGGAAATGTTCTGGGCGCGGGCCGAGGCCGATGAAACGGGCGGGAAGTAGTCGCAGAATTGGAAACCATTTGAGCAGACGAACCACAAAGGGCAACGACTTGCCGCTGCTTGATGCTCGACCGGTGACAACTCGGTGATGAATGAAGACCTGCAAGCCCTGGATCAATCGCGTCGGCCATTCACGGCGGGCCTGCACTTTGCGCAAGTCCCCCACTGAAACTGGACCGGCACGCAATTTTTTTGCGAGCAAGTTTGCCGTCGCCACTGCATCCTGAATAGCGAGATTAATCCCGACGCCGCCTGCCGGCGACATGGCATGCGCAGAATCGCCGATGCAAAGCAATCCTTTGCGGCACCAATCCCGGAGGCGATTGATCTGCACCGTGAGCAGTTTGATCTTCGACCAGTTGTCTAGCTCGGCCACTCGGTCGCCTAGAAATCCGGCGAAGCTAACGATCTCATTTTGAAATTGCGGGAGCCCGCGCGCTTTGATCTCATCAAAGCCGCCTTTCGGAATGACGAACCCGGCTTGCCAGTAATCGCCGCGATCGAGCAACACCAGCAGCTTGCCGTGCTGAAAAAAACCGAAGGATTGTTCCGGGTCACCCTGCTCTTTGGAAATTCGCATCCACAAGACGTCGATCGGCACGCCAAACTCGCGCCGCTCAAACCCGGCGTGCGCTTGAACGATCGAGTGCCGCCCGTCCGCGCCAATGACGAGATCTGCATAGACGTCCAGTTCGCCACGCGGCGTCTTTGCGCGGACACCGATTACGCGTTCGTTCTCGATCAGTAAATCGACGACTTCGGTTTCCATGTGCAATTGGAAGGACGGGAATTTTTTCGCATGACTGGAGAGGAAATTGAGAAAGTCCCACTGCGGCATGAACGCAATGAACTTGCAGCGCGTGGGAAGTTTCGTGAAATCGGCGACTGGCACGACTTGCCCATTGACCACCGCCCGCAACTCTCGCACTTCCTGATGCGGCTGTTTCAGAAACTCATCGAGCAAGCCAAGCTCATCCATTAACTCAAGTGTGGATGGATGAATGGTGTCGCCGCGGAAATCGCGGTTAAAATCGGCGTGCTTTTCCAGCACCGCCACCTCCACGCCACCCCTCGCCAGCAAATAACCGGCCATCATTCCGGCCGGTCCGCCTCCAACAATTACGCAACGAGTTTGCAATTTTTCAGATCCGTCCATCACGGTGCAGTTTTGGTTTCAATCATCTATCGTGTCACGTCGATGCGCGGATGCGCGAAGATCGAATTAAACAACGAAAGCAGGAATCAATGAGAAGATTCTTGAATAGAGATAAACAGACTTACCAGAATCCTTGATCCAAATGATAAGAAACATGGCGGGGGAGGCACAACATCGCGCTGCTTTTACCTACGACGCGGCAGCCGATTCCTACGATGCGCCCCCACTCAGCTTCTGGGACTATTTCGGCCGCCGAACAATTGAACTGCTTTCGCTACCGATTGGATCGCGAGTGCTGGACGTTTGTTGCGGGGCCGGAGCTTCCGCCCTTCCAGCCGCCGAGTCAGTAGGACCGACGGGAAAGGTTATGGGGGTTGACATATCTCAAAAGCTTTTGGATTTAGCGCAGACGAAAACAGAGCAGCGACACCTTACCAACATCCACTTCGAACTCGGCGACATGCTCTCCCTGAGGTTTCCAAACGAAAGTTTCGACGCCGTCGTATGCGTGTTCGGCATTTTCTTTGTTCCCGATATGCAGATGGCTGTGCGAGAACTCTGGCGTTGCGTTCGGCCAGGAGGGCAGCTCGCGGTGACAACGTGGGGACCAAATCTGTTCGAGCCAGCCAACAGCGCATTTTGGCGCTCAATTAAGAATGTGCGGGCTGAGTTGTACAAAGGCTTTAATCCGTGGGATCGAATCAACGACCCAGCAAATCTCAAAAGCATTTTGAGCGAAGGCGGCGTCGAAGCACCAAAAATCACCGCTGAAAATCGCCTTCACCCGATCAATTCTGGAGAGGACTGGTGGACAATCGTTTTAGGATCGGGTTACCGCGGAACGATCGAACAGTTAAACGTGTCGGAACGAGAGAGAGTAAAAGACGCTAACCTGGCATTCATTCGCGAGGAAAAGGTTTCCGCTATTGAAACCAACGTTCTCTACGCACTGGCCACCAAGTCCATCGCGACACTTCCAACGGCCAGCATCCAATGAAAACGGATCAAGTGTTCTTTCTAAACGAAGAACATGTGCGGCAGCATTTGCGGATGGCGGACTTGATTCCTGCAATGGAGAAAGCGTTGATCGACTTTTCGGCTGACAAAGTAACTCAGCCCGTGCGGTCAGTTATCAAGGTCGATCCACCCGGCGGATTCCTCGGTCTGATGCCAGCGCTTACGCCAGATGGGCTTGGGCTGAAAACCGTGACGTTCTATCCAGCGAATGCGACGCGCGGAATTCCGACTCACATGGCGACGATTTTTCTTGTCGATCCACAGACCGGCACGCCACTCGCAATCATGGACGGCCGCTTGATTACCGAAATGAGAACCGCAGCAGTCTCTGCCGCGGCGACAAAACTGCTCGCTCCGCCTGATGCAAAAGTTCTCGCCATTCTCGGCAGCGGTGTGCAGGCGCATAGTCATGCGGAAGCGTTGCGTCTGGTTCGGAATTTCGAGGAGATCCGTGTGTGGAGTCCTACGCGTGAACACGCGGAGCGATTCGCAAAAGAAGTTGGCGCGGCAGCAATGTCTGCTGAAGACGCGGTGCGCGGCGCAGATGTGATCATCACTGTCACAAACTCGCAGACAGCGATGTTAAAAGGATCCTGGCTAAAGTCCGGTTGCCACGTCAACGCGGTTGGCGCATGCCGGCCGGATTGGCGCGAACTGGATGACGAGGCGATGACGAACGTTGTGTTCGTCGATTCGCGCGAAGGCGCCATGAAAGAATCCGGAGATGTGATTCTTTCAGGCGCAGAAATCTATGCGGAGCTCGGTGAAGCGCTCGCCGGCAAAGTTTCATCGCGCGCAAACGAGATCACGATCTTCAAGTCGTTAGGAATGGCGGCCGAAGATATTGCCGCGGCGATGCTCGTCTATCGAGCAGCGAGTGCGTAGAACTTTGCGGCTGAGAACCAGCCGCCCTACAGCATGAAACCTATTTCGGCTTCAAGGCTGTCAACTGATTAGAGACTAATTGCCACCCTCCCGGACCTTTTACCCAAACATGGGTACTTCGATATTGGCCGCTGGTTGGTTGACCGCTGTATTGCCCTTTGATTGTGACACGGCTCGTCGCCACCGCGCTGTTTTGGTAAACGCGCACGGAAATGTTTTCCTCTTCCTTGATCGACTCCAGCGTGGTCGCGCCGGATTTGAGATTCGCGAGGCGCTGTGCCTTGGTGAGCACCTCTCCGGACGCATTCACAAAGATGTAGTCATCAGCCCAGATTTTCTCCAGCGTAGGAATATCGTGGCGCAGGAAGGCCGTGCGATACTTTTCGATCATCTGTCGAATCTCTTGCTCGCTCTTGCTTTGCGCTGGCTCCTGTTGCGCTTGTCCGAATGCAAATGAGAGCAAGGCGCTCGTGATGGCGATGAACGGGATAATGCATTTCATGTGTTAACTCCTTTACGCCTTTGATACTGGATTGAAACAATCATTTCAATCCAGTTCAGGCGATTTCATTGCGCCCTTGCAAAGCAAATCGATGACGGAACAGTGGCAGCGATGTCAGCTGAGGTTGAAGAGCTAAACTCGAGAATCGAAGGCGCTGTTGCTCGCGCGCAACTGATGCAATCGACGGCAAAGAACATTCGGAGCCTTTTAGCTGGAGCACCCACAGATCTCTATTTCAAAGCCATCAAGCAGCTCGCTGATAGCGGTGAATGGTCAGAGCTAAACGATCGTTTCTACCAGACCCTTGCGTTCGGAACTGGCGGACTGCGCGGGCGCACGATTGGCAGAATCGTGACGATTGCGGAGCGCGGGAACGCGCGCGAAGACGAGCGACCCCAATTCCCCTGCGTTGGCACGAACGCGATGAATTTTTTTAATATCAACCGTGCAACGCGAGGACTTGTCGCTTATCTGCACGATTTGAACCGACGCGAGAAAATTTCGGCGAGGCCCAGGCTGGTGATCGCGCATGATCCGCGCTTTTTCTCGAAAGAGTTCGCCGAACTTGCGGCGAAAGTCGCGGCTGAAAACGGTTGCGACGCGTGCGTGTTCGACGGCCCGCGCTCGGTACCGGAGCTTTCTTTTACTGTCCGCTATCTCAAGGCAAGCGCTGGCGTCGTGATCACAGCGAGTCACAACCCGCCGTATGATAACGGTTACAAGGTTTATTTTAATGACGGGGCACAGGTGATCGAGCCTCATGCCAGCGGGATCATTGCCAAAGTGGATGCGATCACGACCGAATCGTTCACACCAGTTCCAAAAGATCGACAAGGCAAAGTAAGTACGATCGGCAAGGACATCGATCAAGCTTACATGCGGCGGCTCGAGACATTGATTCTCGATCCACAGGTGATTCGGGAAGCGAAATCGCTGCGAATCATTTACACGCCACTGCACGGAACCGGCAGCGTAATCATCAAACCAATGCTCACACGGCTCGGGTTCAATTTCCAAGTCGTACCGGAGCAGGATCGCTTCGATGGTCGATTCCCGACAGTGAAATCGCCGAACCCGGAAAACGCGGAGGCGTTAACCATGGCAATCAATCTTGCTCAAAAGGAAGATGCGGACTTGGTCGTCGCGACCGACCCAGATTGCGATCGCATGGGAGCAGCAGTCCGCGCAAAGGATGGCAAAATGAAATTGCTAAGTGGAAATCAGACCGGCTCGCTCCTCGCCTGGTACCGAATTAAGACATTGTTCGATAAAGGCATGCTGAACCAACAAAACGCTTCGCACGCCGTGATCATCAAGACTTTCGTTACCACCGATCTGCAAAAGGCGATCGCCGATTACTACGGATTGCGCTGTGTCGAAACGCTGACCGGTTTTAAATACATCGGCGAGAAACTGGGTAAGTACGAACGCGCAATCCCGGAACAACTGCGTCAGAACTATGCCGATCTCACCGAACAGGAAACGCGACGGCTTCGTCTGGTACACTCTTCATTTTACGTTTTCGGCGGCGAAGAAAGTTATGGCTACAGCGGTGCCGATTTTGTTCGCGATAAGGACGGCAACGGCGCCGTAATCATGTTTTGCGAAGTGGCCGCCTATGCGAAGTCGCGGGGGCAGACAGTCGATGAATTGCTCGACGGAATCTTCGCGACGTTTGGTTATTTTGCGGAGAAAACTAGTTCGCTGGCTTTCGAGGGTGCAGAAGGCGCAGACAAAATTGCCCGCTTGGCCGAGTCCTACAGCACCCATCCATTTTCAGAAGTGCTAGGATCGAAAGTGATCGGAATTAAGAATTTCGAGACGGACATGGTCGAAGATGTCGAAGGCGACCTGGTTCCCAAAGAAAAGATGTCGATTTTCGAACTGGAAGATCCCGCAGGCGCGGGACGAATCGCGGTACGGCCCTCCGGAACAGAGCCAAAGATCAAGTATTACCTTTTCGCACAACGTCGGCCGGAAAAAGAAAACTTTGCTCCCGCGGAGCTTGAGCGAACCAAAATGCAAATGGGAGAGAAACTGGATCGTCTTTGGGATTGGCTGCGAAAGGATGCCGAGTCACGGCTGAATCGATGATGCCTCAGAGCTGGTCATCGAAGGCACTGCGCGTTTGGCCCTGGTTGGCGGCGATTCTTAGCGGGTTGCTTTGTACGCTCTGTTTTCCACCATTTGATCAGAGCTGGTTCTGCTGGTTTGCGCTCGCACCGCTTATCGCGGCTGTCTGGTTTTCCGGAGAAAATTCAAAGCGCCGATGGCTGCGCAACCTCTTGCTCGGTTACCTCGCTGGCATTGTGTTTTTTACAGCGACGTTTAGTTGGCTGGGTTCTCTGGGAGTGCTGTATCAAAATTTTTGGCTTCGCGGGTTATCGTTTCTTTTAGCTGTTTACCTCGGCGTTTACTTTGCGTTTTGGGGCTGGTTTGTTGGCCTCATCGCACCACGCAATTTCCTGGCTTCGTGGCGGAATTTGCTGTTAGCGCTTTTAGCCGCGTCCGCGTGGACGGCGCACGAATGGGTCCGCGGTTGTTTGTTCGGCGGTTTTGGCTGGAACGGGCTTGGCGTTTCGTTGCACAACACCTGGCCGCTTATTCAAATTGCCGAATTCACCGGTGTAACCGGCTTATCCTTTGTGGTTGCGTTTGCAAACGTTATCGCCGTCACAACGCCGGTGCGTTTGTATTTGGAAGCAAGAACGCACCAGGTGCGACCGCATTTTGACCTTACGCTGACGTTGGCTGGCCTCGTCGGGCTTCTGGCGTCTGGATTATATAGCGTCCAAAACCGCCTGCCTACAGAACCGCTTCGTATTGCCGCCGTGCAGGCCGACGTTCCTCAGCAGGAAAAATTTGATCCGGAGTTCAGTGCCCAAATCTTTGAACGTTTTCAGCGACTGAGCGAAATCGCGCTGCATTCGAATCCGCCTCCTGCCTTGCTGATTTGGCCGGAGAGTTCAATGCCAGATCCGGTGCGCGACTCGGCGACGGAAAGCAACGACTTTGTCACCGAGTTTGCCGCATCCTCAAAAACAGACCTTCTGCTGGGAACGCTCGATGTGGAAAATGGAAAGGACTATAACGCAGCGGTTCTGATTTCCGGCGCCACGCAGGAAATGCAGACTTATTGGAAGGTGCATCTGGTACCGTTTGGCGAATACGTCCCGTTGCGACATTCTTTTCCGCTTTTCGCCGCAGTAGCGAACCAGTGGGTGCCAGGCGATTTCGCCGCGGGCAAACGACACACGCTGTTTCGCCTCACGAATGGCGATGCGCAGATCGCACCGCTGATTTGCTTCGAAGACACGGTTGGCGATTTGACGCGGCAATTCGTGATCCGAGGCGCAAACTTGCTGGTGAACCTCACAAATGATGCCTGGTTTTTGCATTCCGCTGGGTCGCAGCAGCATTTGACGAACGCGATTTTTCGTTGTGTCGAAACGCGTCGCCCGATGGTCCGGTCGGCCAATACAGGGGTGACCTGTTTTGTAAATCAGTTCGGCCGCGTCACCCAGGTATTGCGCGATGAGACGGGCAGCACGTTTACCGAAGGCGTGCTCACGGGTGAAATCAAGATTCCCACCGAACGAGAGCTAACCTTCTATACGCGACATGGCGAATTGTTCGCAAAGGTGTGCGCTGTAATCGCAATGCTGGCAATTTTGATCGCGGGCTTCCTCCGGTGGCGGAAATTGTAGGGCGTTTGTGTCAAACACCACTCGAGCCGGCGGCTGACACAGCCGTTCTACAATCGCTCGCGAGAGTTTCGGTCTTGTAGTAAAACAGCGCTGTGCCGGTCGAATTGCCACTCGATAATCTGGACGAACTTTGGCCGGAGAAATTTCGGCGCGCGCGTATCGGCGCGCTGCTGCATCCAGCATCGGTCTCATCAAGCCTTGAACACGCCTCGCGAATCCTGGAGAGATACAATGACGACCTCTTTCGGCTCGCAGCGTTTTTTGGTCCACAACATGGATTCCTTGGCCAGACGCAGGACAACATGGTGGAATGGAAAAGTTACGAACATCCGCGGCTCCATATTCCTGTTTACAGTCTTTACGGCGAACACCGCGAGCCGACTGCGGAAATGCTGAACGGGCTCGATGTTTTTCTCGTAGATCTTCAGGAAGTCGGCGCGCGCTATTACACTTTCATCTGGACGCTCTATCTTTGCATGCGCGCTTGCGAAAAGAGCGGCGTCGCGGTCATTGTGCTCGACCGGCCGAACCCAATCAACGCCGTGACGACAGAAGGCCCGGTGCTGGATGTGAATTACAAATCGTTTGTCGGCATGCATTCCATTCCCGTGCGCCATGGACGAACCATCGGCGAACTGGCACAGCAATTTCGAGACGAGGCGTTTCCAAAATGTGAATTATCGATTTTGCCGATGAAAAATTGGAAACGTCAAATGTGGTTTGACCAAACCGGTCTTCCGTGGGTCATGCCATCACCCAACATGCCGACACTTAATACAGCCACTGTTTACCCCGGCATGTGTCTGCTCGAGAGCACAAATATTTCCGAAGGTCGCGGCACAACGCGGCCATTCGAAATTTTCGGCGCGCCATTCATAAAGGCAGAGAAGCTTTGCAACGAAATGAACGCGTTAAACCTGCCCGGCGTCTTCTTTCGCGAAAATTATTTCCAGCCAACCTTTCAGAAGTTCGCCGGTGAACTCTGCAGCGGCGCGCAAATTCACGTAATTGATCGCGACGAATTCCGGCCTTTTCTCACCGGAGTGGAAATTATCAAGCGCGTTCGCAGAATTTACGGGGAGCAATTTCAATGGAGGCAGCCACCCTACGAATACGAATGGAAACGACTTCCCATCGAAATTTTAATCGGCGGGCCAATCGAATCGGTTTTCGGCGACTGATCACCAAGATTGCGAGTTTCGCCATTTTGGCAGCGGCTTATTCGCAGCTCCGCGCAGATATTCCATGGCCGGAAGTCGTGCAACGACTCGCCTATGAAAATGAAAAATTAGCGCGGCGTCCTCAAGGCCATAACGGCGAATACTTCGTAGTCTGCACCCTCTATTACACACCAAAAGAATCTGGTTTCACTTTCGACCGCGGCTTCGACGCAACGCCGATCACAAAATCCGGATTGGGTGGGAGAAGGTATCCGCGCGATTTTCTTCGCTCGGTGAAAAAGGAAGGTTTCGGGCGGATCGTTACGCCCGTGAACGGACGCCACTACATCCGTTACAACGGTGGAGATTCGTACGGCTTCGCCTCGCATCCCACCGGGGGAGGCGGAGTTTTGGTGGACCGTTATTCTGCGGCGATCAAGTCAGCCCAGGGCAGACTCCACCACGGGGCAATCGTGGAGACACAGTCGCCGGAGGTGCAGAAAGTTTTTGGCAGCACTCGGTGGAAAATCATGGACACCGGCGGGGGTCTGCGACGCTGGCAAATCGACTGTTATTTTGGCGAAGACGAACCGCTCGGGCCAGGCAAGCTACAAGGGCGGCCGCGTGCAACTACTTTTGAATACGCTTACGCTGAAGCGCGAATCCTGAATTGATGTGAACCCGTTTACGGTTCGTCTGCATGTTCATGGCGATCTCGATTTTTTTCTCCCATCAAGCACGCATGGTGGAAGAGTTGAGCGCCGCTTAAGCGAAAAGACCTCCGTAAAAGATGTGATCGAATCGTGCGGGATCCCGCATCCGGAGGTCGATTTAATCCTGGTTAACGGAAACGCGGTGGATTTTGCCTACGCCGTCACAGTCGATGCCGAGATCGAGCTTTATCCCCGTGGAAAACAATCTTCGAACTTCAGAGAAAAACGATTACAAGCCTCTACGATTAGGAAATTTGTCGCGGACGAACACCTCGGAAAACTCGTTCGCGACCTTCGCTTGCTCGGGATTGACGTTGTTTATGATCCCGCGGCCGAAGATCGACAATTGGTGCGGATCGCCAGCAGGGATAATCGCGGTCTCCTCACCCGCGACCGACGCCTCCTGATGCATGCGGGTGTGCAGCACGGCTATTACCTGCGCTCGCAGAATCCACTCGAACAGACCATCGAAGTGCTGCGACGATTCGATCTGGGCTCTATGTTGTCGCCGTTCAGCCGCTGTCTGCGCTGCAACGCCTTGCTGGAGCCCACTGAAAAGGAGAAGATAACCGCCCAGCTCGAACCGCTTACCAAGATTTATTATGACGAGTTCCGGCGTTGCACTGGTTGCGGACAAGTTTACTGGTCAGGATCGCACTTCACGAAACTTCAGAAACGCCTCGAGCAAATCCGCGCCAATTTGGAAAGCTGAGTAGAAAGCTATTTCGAGGACCTCTCTGGGCAGAACGCGATTCAATCATATTATCCTGAATTTTCAAAAAAGGAAAAATGCGAGCCGTTGTCCAGCGTGTAAGCCGCGCGCGTGTAACCGTAGAGGGTCGCGTCACGGGAGAAATCGGGGCCGGTCTCGCGATTTTGCTTGGCATCGGCCGCAATGATGCCTCCGCCGTCGCCGTCAGTATGGCCGAGAAGATCGCGCACCTGAGGATCTTTGAGGACGATGAAGGAAAAATGAATCGCTCCCTGCCAGAGGTGAAGGGCAGCGCGCTGGTTGTATCGCAGTTTACGCTTTACGGTGACGCGCGCGGTCAGCGCAGGCCCAGCTTTATTGCTGCGGCGCCGCCGGACCAAGCGAAGGAGCTGTACGAAGAGTTCAGTGAAGCGCTGCGTAAGTTAGGAATCAACGTGGCTACAGGAGTTTTCCAAGCGATGATGTCGGTCGAATCAGTCAACGAAGGCCCGGTCACAATCCTCCTCGACTCTGACAAGGCATTTTAGCAAGCACTGCCTGCGAAGAGGCGTGCCGCGTTCTGCTACGGAATGCCGCTGTTTAATGCATGGAAGGCCAAAAAAATCGCGCCGGGCTTTCCCACAGCGCGATTTTTCTCTTCAAGAAATGTCGGCTGAAAATCAGGCTTCGGACTTCTTTGCGCTTACTGTTTTCTTACACTGCCCCTTCAACTGAGCGAACTGCTCGGCAGAAAGAATCCCTTTCGCGCGGCCCAGGAACGCCTGCCTGCTTTCCTTCGTACAGCCGGCTTTCATGCATTCCGCCTGCCACGCTTCGATTTTGGCCCTTTGATCGGGCGTCAAATTGAGTGTTGCGAAATTAACGCACGCCATTGAACCGGTATTGGACGCGCCCTTGGCGCAGCATGCCTTGTCTCCTGCAATCGCGCTGGATGCCATTAACATCGCAGCCATAACTAGAGCCGTAGTGGTAATTTTAATCATGGTGCATGCTCAGACAGGGGCGATGCACCAACTGTTCAATTTGTATTCGTCGAAGAACCCATCTTGATACAGATCTTTCCGGACCGCTACCTTTGGGGGCCTAACTGCAACTGCGCGCGACGCAGATTGTCGGCTGCCCCTTTCAACTCGGGCTTGAGACGCAGCGCCATTTCAAATTCGGGAATGCTTTCCCGCGCCTTGCCAGAGGCGAGCAGGGCCAACCCCAGATTGCTGTGAGCCTCGGCGCTGTTGGGATTTAACCGGAGCGCTTCGTGAAGTTGCTCGATGGCCTCTGGTATTTTGCCCACCAGCGCTAGCGCGAGTCCAAAGTCAGCCCGAACGTCTGGGTCTTTGGGCGCAAGCTCTGACGCTCGACGCATTTCCTCAAACGCGGCTTGATCGCGATTCTGCTTCCACAGTGCGAGGGCCAACTGCACATGCGCTTTCGGCGCGTCTGGTTGCGAACGGATTGCGGCTTGGAAATACTGCGTGGCTTCCGGCAGCTGGCCTTGGAGCGCACGAGTAACGCCCATGCCGACCAGGCCGTCGTAGAAATTGGGATCGATCTGCAGCGTCTTCTCAAAATGCGCCGCGGCCTCATCGTATCTGCCGCTGGCGCCCATGGCGAGGCCCAGGCTGTTTTCTATGCGGAGATTAGGTGGAGTTACGGCGAGCGCGTGCTCAAACAAAGTGAAGCTGTCTTTCCAGCGCTGAATCTGTGCGTTCGTAAGAACAGCCAGAACCAGTAACACCACGCCTGCTGTTGCCGCGCTGAGCGCTGACGCGACACGTCGGGTTTTCGCGATGTCGGCTAATCCGAACACGAGTGCGATGAACAAACCGATCGACGGAATATAGAAGTAGCGGTCTGCCATGGTTTGCCCGCCAACCTGAACGAATCCGATAACAGGAACCAGTGTTCCCAGAAACCAAAGCCAGCCTACGATGAGGTATGGCCGGGTTCTCCGCTGGAAAAGACAAAGCGCCGTAGTTCCAATCAAGAGGAACGCTGCGCCAATAATCTGCCAGTTCGGTATGCCCGCCGGCGGGAACGGGTAATAGACCGCCAGATCGTTCGGCCAAAACGTAAGCAGTAAGTATTTCGCATACGAGACCAGCGCGTTCGACAGCCGCAGCGCAACAGGGGCATCGGCGAATGTGCGCACAGCGCCTCCAGATGATTGCGCGACGAACGTGATAACCGCGGATGCCGCCGCGAGAGCAAACAGGGGCAATTTCTCCCACACGGGCCGTGATGCTGCTGTAGCCGCCTCGCTGTGCGAGGCGCCGCGTAAGCGTTGATCTCGCCCTTGACCAGGGAACCGCGCCAGCGGCCAGTAGTCGAGCAGCAACATTACGAACGGCCAAGTCACCAGCATCGGCTTGGCGAGTAGTCCCAGTGCGAGCGTTATGGCGACCGACGCGTACCGAGTAATCGAAGGCGCCTCTGCATAACGCGTATAAGCGATCAGGGACAACAATCCGAAAAATGCGGAGAGGGTATCTTTGCGTTCAGACGCCCATGCCACCGATTCCACGTGCAACGGATGCAGCGCAAAAAGCGCGGCGACCAGCGCGCTCGGCCAGCGGGCGTGTGTTGTTCGCAACAGAAGCCTGAAGACAAGCAGCGTGTTTGCCACGTGAATCAGCGCGTTGATCAGCAGGTGAAGGCCTGCGTTCGTGCCAAAGAGCTGGCAATCGATCATGTGTGAAATCCACGTGAGCGGATGCCAGTTTGTCGCGTGAAACGTGGTGAACGCCCATGCGAGTGCCGCGCGGGTAATACCGTGATTCACCAGCGGATTTTCCTGGATATACGTCGGGTCATCGAGAGTGATGAACTGATGCCCTATCACTTGCGCATAAATTCCGAACGCAATTGCTCCCAGAGCGAGCAAGATGAGGAGATCAGGTCGCCTAATTGTTGTAGCCCGACTCATCGGCGTGGCTTTTCGCGCGTTCGCCACGGTAGAGCCAAGAGCCCTTCTTTTTTGGGCGGTTCGTTTTCCCATCCCAGTTTGCGAGGCTACCAAAACACGAACAACTGGCCACTGTGAATTGCATGAGATTGCAGCCGGCACGGCTGCCTCTACAGTGAACCGATGACTCTTGACCCGGTTCGACCGATCCAGTTGTCAGAAATACAAGAAGCACGCAATCGAATTGCACACACGATCGTTCACACGCCGCTCGTCCGGCTCGAACTCCGGCCAGAGTTTCCTGACATTCGACTCAAGCTGGAGAATCTCCAGCCGATCAATGCGTATAAATTACGTGGCGCAGCGAACGCCGTGGCGCTTCTCTCCAAAGAAGAACGCAAGCGCGGCGTTTGGACAATCAGTGCGGGAAACGCCGGTCAAGGCGTTGCCTATGCGGCAAGGGCCGCCGACGTGTCGTGTGCAGTAGTGGTTGTTGAAACGGCACCGAAATCAAAGCTCCAGCGGATGGAAGCACTCGGGGCCAAACTCATTCCCGTTCCGTACGACCTCGCTTGGAGAGCGCTTGAGGAACGTTCATTTCCTGGAGCCGAGGGAACATTCATTCATCCGTTCGACGACCACAATTTCATCACCGGTCACGGAACCATGGGCTTGGAAATTTTGGAAGATGCGCCAGACACCGTTGCGGTCATCGCCAGCATCGGCGGCGGCGGACTGATCACCGGAGTCGGCAGCGCGATCAAAGCGCTCAAGCCGGAAACCAAAATTTTCGGCGTTGAGCCGGAGTCGGCGGCGCCCGCAGCGCTCTCGTTCGAGAAAGGTTCGCCACAGGTCTTCCCGAACTGGAAAGCGTCGTTCGTCGATGGGGCTGGCGGGCAAAGCATGTTCCCGCGCATGTGGGAACGTATGAAACCAGTCGTGGACGGTTACTTCGTTGTCAGCCTGAAGGAAACGAAGAAAGCGATGCGGCTGATGGCGGAAAAAACACGGGTTATCGTCGAAGGCGCGGGCGCGTTGCCGCTCGCCGCTGCGTTGACTGGCAAAGCCGGAAAAGGCCCGATTGTCGCAATCGTGTCAGGCGGCAACATCGATCTGCAAAAATTCTGCGAGCTGATCGCACAAGGTGTTTGACTTTTGCTTCCGAATTTGAAATAACCTCTGTGAAAAAAAAGAAGGAAGAAAAATGAAAATCGGAGACACAGCACCAGATTTTGAAGCAGAAACCACCGAGGGCCGGATCCGATTTCACGATTGGATCGGTAACTCCTGGGCCATTCTGTTCTCTCACCCAAAAGACTTCACACCAGTCTGCACGACCGAGCTCGGTTACATGGCAAAAATAAAGCCGGAGTTCGAGCGCAGGAACGTGAAGATCATGGGATTGTCGGTTGATTCGACGGGCGATCATACTGGATGGGCCAAGGACATCGAAGAAACGCAGGGGCACGCGCCCAACTACCCAATTGTTGGTGACGCTGATTTCAAGATCTCCAAACTCTACGGCATGCTTCCCGCCGAGGTTGAGGGCGACCCGAAGAAGCGCACACCTGCAGACAACGCAACCGTGCGCAACGTTTACGTCATTGGCCCGGACAAGAAGATTAAGCTGATTCTGGTTTACCCGATGACTACAGGTCGCAATTTCGATGAAGTGCTGCGAGTGATTGATTCGCTGCAATTGACTGCGAAGCATCAGGTGGCTACTCCCGTGAACTGGAAGGTCGGCGATGACGTGATCATCGCCGGTTCGGTGTCGGACGAGGAGGCGAAGCGACGGTATCCGCAAGGCTGGAAGGCGCCAAAGCCGTATCTCAGGATCGTGCCACAGCCGCAATAATCATATCGTTGAAGCGGTCGGGACGGCGTGCTGCCCCGTCTCCGGAAAGCTTTCGGACAGCGCGGCGTCAGTACCAATCCACCGGCTCAGCAGACTATTCGACTGGGTCCTGCCGAAAATACTTCTGCAGTTCCGCGTATAGCTTTGGGTGATAAGCGCGCAACGCACGCGGCCGCTCGAAGAAGGCCTCGACTGATACGGCGAAAAACTCAGCAGGATCAGTGGCTCCGTAGGTGTCAAGCAACGTCGGGATTCCACTTTCATCAGCAGCGCGCAGCGACGCAAACTCGGATCTCATAACCTCGCTCCAGGCCAATTGCTCTTCGCTCGTTGCCAATGCCGGCACTCCGTCGGCTGCGTGATTTTCGTAGTCGAGTTGATGAGCGAATTCATGAAGAACAACATTCTTAGCGTCGGAAGGATCAGCCGCGCCATGTTTGACGGCGCCCCAGGCCAGGACCAACGAACCCATTCTGCGACCGGTCTCGCCAAGACGACTCATTGTCCCCTCTTCCCAAACATGCTCATGAACCTGCCGTTTTTCTTCCGCCATGTATGTCAAGGGATAAACAAGAATCGTGAGCAGACCTGGGAAATAATCTGTCTCGCGATGCAACAACAGAAGACAAGCTTGCGCCGCAATAGTCACGCGAACCTCATCGGTGATCGCGAAACCGCCGCATCCCTCAAAACGTTTTTCGGCAAGAAATACCTGGACATGACCAAGTAGTTCCGCGCGGTCGCTCGCGGACAGTCTGGGAAAAAATACAACATGACGCTGAATCAACTTCAGCCATTCTTTCGGAAACTGCCGCGCCCGCAGGCGACGTCGCCTCCGCTGCTTCAGGAACTCGAAGATCATGTGAAAATATTATTAGAACGTTTCACCACATTCGTCTCAGTGGGTGCGCTTCAGTATTAAAGATTACTTTATCGAACTTCAAGGTTTCAGGTGACGCGAAGAGCAAATAAAAATATTTGAAAGTCTCGGCGAGCACGAAGCTCTCCATTTCGTCACGTTGTTGTTTGCTGATCACGTCGGCAAGCGCAGCGTAGCCGGAGTCCGTGCGGCAATATTTAACAAAGTCATCGAACATTTTCTTGCCCATCTGCCGATACTCCGGGTCACCTGTGTAATGATAAAGATAGTAAGTGGACTCAACGATCTCGGGACGCAGATGATAACTTCCGGCCACCACGTGCATCGTTTTGTAGTCAAGAGTTTCCGGCTCAATGCCATAAAGATTCCACATCTTGAACGATGAGGCTTGCAGGCGACGCGCGCGCTTCAAATCGCCGGACAGAGCGAGTAATGCAGGGAAGAATGCATCGAGCGCGCCATAAGTTGTCTCGGTCCGCTTACCTGTCTGCATATCGGCGTGCCCGTACCACAATTCGCCGCGGATTTCGTCTGCAAGATATTTATGAACGACGGGAATGCTGGCGTTCCACATGTCGCGACAATCTTTATCGCCGAACAGAAGCCAGCACTTCCAAAGATACTCGTAGTACGAGTCAATGCCGCCGCTGATGTGACTGTCAGTGTTTGTCCAGGCACCTGTCTCGACGTTAATGCTTTGCCCGACGAGGCCGAGCGGCGAACGCCGCTTGGACGTTTCGACTAACGCGCGTTTTGCTTTCTCGTAGAAAACGGGCTTGCCGGTTAGTTTACTCAGCGTGCCAAATTCCAGTAGCAGCGTGCCGGTTTCTGCCGGATTCGTCATCGCGTCGCGTATCTGGCCGGTGTGGAGATTAACATAAACATAAGGCAGCCCCGTCGGTGAATCGAAAACTGGAAGCAATCGGTTGCCCAAATCTTCGGCCAAGCTCAAGAGGCGCTGGTCGCCCGTCAGTTGATAGCTGGAGAGAAGCCCGCCGAGCAGGCGTATCGTTATCTCGAAATTTTTGACGTAAATATCGCGATCGAACGAAAGATCGCTAACAATAAGCGATCGCGCCTTTGCAGCCTCGTCATCAAGATGCATCAGGATAAGTGTGTCGAGTGCATCGACTGGCGTCATTAAGAGCGACTGTCCGTACCAATCATGCCCGGTTTTACTTAAAGGCCGCAGCGCGTCGTGACCCCACGCATAACGCTCGTAATTTTTCCAAGCGTGCAGAAATTCGGTTCGCACACGCGCACCGAGCTCCCGCGCGTCATCATCCTGGCGCCATTTGCCGCATCCCGGCAATGCGGAGGCGGCCAAGGCAACCAGCAAAAACACAGTTGGCGCAATTCCGTCTGGCATTTGATATCGATCAGCCTGACAATCAATATCAAGGAAGGTTGATACAATGAATACCATGTCTATTTCTCGTCGTAGATTTGCTCAGCTGTTAGGCGCAGGCGCGGCAGTCGCAGTCGTTAGGCCGCACCTTTCTTTTGCAAAGCCAACTCAATCTGTTGGCGCGTCTTCAACAGGAGGTGGCAGCATCGTCCGATTAAGCGCGAATGAAAATCCTTACGGACCTTCGCCTAAAGCATTTCAGGCGATAACGGATTCCTTCGGCCTCGCCTCCCGTTATCCCGATGAGCACAACAATGTGCTTATTGAGAAGGTGGCGAAGCTAAACGGCGTCGATCACGATCAGATTCTGCTCGGCGATGGTTCCAGCGAGATTCTGAAACTATGCGCAGAGACATTTACCGGGAAAACGCGCGGGACACTCGTCGCCGCTGATCCCACTTTTGAACCAATCTTGCAACAGGCGGGACTCAACGGTGCCGAAGTTGTAAAGGTGCCGCTGACCGCCAGCTTTGCGCATGATCTACCGAAGATGCTAGCCGCCGCGAAGCGAGGTTTGATCTATGTTTGCAACCCGAACAACCCCACTGCCAGCATCACGCCCAAGAACGAGCTCAGTGAATTCATCGGAAAAACGCCACGCGAAACGATGATTCTCGTGGACGAAGCGTACTTTCATTACGCCGACAGTCCCGACTACGAAAGTGTCATCCCTCTGGCAAAGGATCATCCGAACTTGATTGTGTCGCGCACGTTCTCAAAAATTTATGGCATGGCAGGGTTGCGCTGCGGTTATTGTATCGCGCAAAAGGAAACGCTCGACCAACTGCGCGCACATCAAATGTGGGACAGCGTCAACATCATGGCGTTGGCCGCGGCCAGCGCGAGTCTCGATGATCCCGATCAAGTTCCAAACGGCCAGCGTTTGAATAGTGAAGCGAAAGCATTCACGGTCGGCGAGCTCGATAAGCTGGGCTACAAAACAATTCCTTCTCAGGCCAACTTCATCATGTTCGACTGCAAACGCCCCGTCGTCCCGCTGATTCAGGCGTTGAAGGAACGCAACGTACAGGTCGGCCGATTATTCCCAGCGCTTCCAAACTACATGCGCCTCACCATTGGGAAGAAATCCGAAATGGAAACTTTTCTGGGCGCTTTCAAGCAAGTGATGGCGTAACGCGCAGAAACGTTGTGGCGGCGCGGGCCGGGAAGAATTCCTCTATAAGCTGACTGCGTTAGCCCAATAAGCCGTGCAGCCAGAGGTATGCGGCTCCGGTCAGAGCGCCGACGCCGACGGCCATTAGCAATACTTTCTTGTGCCTGATTTTTCGCGGCTCGCTGACAGATACCGCAATGCTTGACGGGAACACGGCCGCGAGCGCTTCGTGATACAAGTGTCGATCATCCACCGACATTTCGCCGGCATGATTGAACTCGGCGCCGTTCACGATGATCCTTGCATTTAGTTTTGCCGCCAGTCGCGCCCCGGAATGAAGCTCGGGCCTCTCGGCGATAGCGCGATCATATGCAGCCCTGACCTTGATGGGCATGTCGTCAGTGCTGGCGTACTCGCGGCCGTTGAACTGGATCATGGTTTTGGGTCTCGCGCTTACTAAAAGACGGAATCAATGCCCGAATCCCAAAGTTTTGCCAACTATTTTTCCTGAAATTCTAGCGCGCCATTCTTCCATGCGCATGCATTGGGGTCGTAATTTGCAGGAAACAGCTGGACCGCACACTCGCCCCTGCTCCTGCTTTGCCAAGAATCACGATCACCACAGCGGCCAGCGGTGGGCTCCAGCAATTGATTAGGCGATGGGGTCATAAACAGCCAAGCCTTGTTTATCACGGAATTCTGAAATCCAAGCGTCCTTAAACGGGTAGAGTTTCTCCTCCTTGATAGCGCCGTGAAAAGAATCAAACTTCTTTGGCCTTACGCCACCAAATCTTTCTAGGTAATTTCGATGTCCTTTTATCAACATCTCTTGGAGCGTCTTTAAAGACAGGACGTAAAAGCGGTCGTTGCCATCTTGAGACAAGGCAACATACACGCAGACAATGTTGGCCGGAAGAGTTACGGGAAGACCAACGACTTGCTTGTGCCCATCAAGCTGAACATCCACAAAGCGGCGAATGTCGAACTGCCATGAGGTGCCGTTCGTGGTCTTAACCTGCACGGGCACTGAACGAAATTCCGAATCGGTGGCAATGATGTCGTACTCAGGAACATTGCCTGAGAAGGTGGCCACAACGAGGCCAATACGGCCAAGCTTCGACGCAACAAGATACTCGCCAATGCTGATCTCCGTCTCGTTAGGCGGCATTGCGCAATGGCTACGGGTCGATCAATTCAGATCACGAACCGCCTAACGAGAATTAGATCGAATTTGTCGATCTAATCCAAGTCTCGTCATGATTACTTCTCGCTAAATTGCAGCGCGCCGTCCTTCGCATTCACGTGGACGGTCTGGCCTTCGTGGATTTTTCCTTCGAGGATGTCGATGCTGAGTGGGTCGAGAATTTCTCGTTGAATGGTGCGCCGCAGCGGGCGCGCACCTAAACCAGGATCGTACCCTTCGCGCGCGAGCAGTTCCTTCGCGGAATCGGAGAGCTTGAGCGTGATCTTCTGTTGCTCGAGACGTGTCGACAACCGCCTAAGCTGAATTTCGACGATCTTCTTGAGATCATCTTCCGTGAGCCGATCGAAAATAATGATCTCATCGACGCGATTGAGAAACTCGGGACGAAAATGAGCGCGCAACGCATCTGTGACGAGTCGGCGGCGCGCTTCACGCGATTCTTCCTCGGTGATGTATTGCGACCCGATGTTCGAGGTCATGATCACGACCGTGTTTTTGAAATCGACGGTTCTCCCCTGCCCGTCCGTGATGCGGCCATCATCGAGCACTTGCAGCAGCACGTTGAATACGTCCGGATGCGCTTTTTCGATTTCGTCGAAGAGCACGACCGAGTACGGCCTGCGCCGGACGGCTTCGGAAAGTTGGCCGCCTTCTTCGTAGCCGATGTAGCCCGGCGGCGCACCGATCAAACGCGCGACCGTATGTTTCTCCATGTATTCGCTCATGTCGATCCGGATCATGGCGTTCTCGTCGTCGAACAAAAACTCGGCGAGCGCTCGTGCCAATTCTGTTTTGCCGACGCCGGTTGGTCCGAGAAAAATGAATGAGCCAAGCGGGCGATTTGGGTCCTGCAAGCCCGCGCGGGCACGGCGCACAGCGTTGGCGACGGCCTTGATCGCTTCATCCTGTCCGACGACGCGCAAATGCAAATGCTCCTCCAATTTCACCAGCTTTTCCCGCTCGCCTTCCTGCAATCGCGAGACCGGAATGTGCGTCCAGCTTGAAACGACTTCCGCAATGTCTTCTTCGGTTACTTCTTCGCGGAGCAGAGACTTTTTGCTCTTGGCGCTTTTTGCGGTGGCGTCGGCCAATTTCTTTTCGAGCTCGGGAATTCTGCCGTATTGAATCTCGCTTGCCTTGGCGAGCTCACCACGCCGCTGCGCGCGTTCGAGCTCAGTGCGAAGTCGATCGAGTTCTTCCTTCCATTTTCGCTGTTCTTCGAGAACTGCTTTTTCCTTCTGCCATTCGGCTTTGAGCGCACCCGATTTTTCTTTTAGCTCAGCCAATTCTCTTTCAAGCTTTTTCAGCCGTTCCTTACTTGCGGCATCTTTTTCTTTCTTGAGAGCCTGCCGCTCCATCTCATGCTGCATGATCTCGCGCTCTATCACGTCGATCTCCGTCGGCATCGAATCGAGCTCGATCTTCAAACGCGACGCCGCTTCATCGACCAGATCGATCGCCTTATCCGGCAAAAAGCGGTCGCTGATGTAGCGTTGCGATAGAACGGCAGCAGCCACGAGTGCCGCGTCCGTAATGCGAACACCGTGGTGCACTTCGTAGCGCTCTTTCAGGCCACGCAGAATCGCGATCGTGTCTTCCACAGTGGGTTCGTTCACCAGCACCGGCTGAAAACGCCGCTCCAGCGCCGCGTCTTTTTCAATGTATTTGCGGTATTCATCGATCGTGGTTGCGCCGATCGTGCGCAGTTCGCCGCGCGCCAGCATTGGCTTAAGCATGTTCGACGCATCGACGGAACCTTCTGCTGCGCCTGCGCCAACGATCGTGTGGAGTTCATCGATGAACAGAATGATCTGCCCCTGCGCATCGGTCACCTCTTTCAAAAACGCTTTGAGTCGATCTTCAAATTCGCCGCGGAACTTTGCGCCAGCGACCATCGCGCCAATATCCATGGCGATGATTCGCTTTTGCTTTAATGAGTCCGGGACGTCACCGCTGATGATTCGCCGCGCCAGGCCTTCCACGATCGCTGTTTTACCGACACCGGGATCACCGATGAGCACCGGATTATTTTTCGTCCGGCGTGACAACACCTGCATGATTCGCCGGATTTCGTTGTCGCGTCCGATCACCGGATCGATCTTGCCGCGTCGCGCCAGCTCGGTGAGGTCGCGGCCGTATTTCTCGAGCGCCTGATACTTGCCTTCGGGATTTTGATCGGTCACGCGTTGGGAGCCGCGCACCTGCTGAAGTCCCTGCATGAGCTTGTCGCGCGTGACGCCGAGATCCTTCAATAATTTGGCCGCAGGAACGTTGACGCCGGCCAATGCCAGCAGGTAATGCTCCGCGCTGGTGAATTCATCCTTGAGCTTCGACATCTCCTTCTCGGCGTTGTCCAGCATGCTGCGAAGCTCGTTCGATAGGCGCAGGTCGGCAGCGGCGCCGTGGATTTTCGGCCGCCGCTCAAGTTCTGAGCGCAGCTGTGCACGCAGCTGATCTACGTTTGCTCCAATCTTCTCAAGGAGCGGCCACGTTATGCCCTCACCTTGATCCAGAAGCGCGGAAAGAAAATGCTCGTTCGTGATTTCCGGATGACTGGCTTGCGACGCCAGTTCCTGCGCGCCCTGCAGCGCCTCCTGCATCTTCTGCGTGTACTTGTCGATGCGCATGCTTCAACATATGAACGCGAGCCGCAGAGGCAATTGCGTGGTCGTCATTCCGATCCCGTAGTCGCGGGAGAGGAACCTCACAGCCGAAGCCAGGAGCACGCAAGGAATCAATTGCGTGATCAACGATCTTGTGGGAGGTCCTTCGCTCCGCTCAGGATGACCGCTAGGAACGTGCCCCCGTGCTCATCCATTGCAGCCGCGCTTCATCCCGGCTATGAGTGTTTGCGATGAGCACGGAGGTAAAATTGGGCACTCGGCACGCGTTGCGCGTTCTGCGACCGGGTCCGTTTCGCCGTTATATCATCGGCAGTGCGATCTCGGACACAGGGACGTGGATGCAGGTAATGGCGCAGGGTTGGGTAATGGCCACGCTCACGACTTCCGCTTTGATGCTTGGGTTGGTGAACCTTTGCGCCGGCTTGCCGATGCTGGCGTTGACGATGCTCGGAGGCTCAGCTGCCGACAAATTTGATAAGCGCAAGATTCTGCTGATCACGCAATACGTCCAGATTGGAATTGCAGTTTCAATCGGATTGTTGCTCTGGAGTGGAAAGATCGCGATCTGGCAAATCTTCATTTTCGCCGCGATCCTGGGAATCTCGAATTCATTTGAAATGCCGACGCTCAACGCGTTCGTGCCGGAACTGGTGGCACGGGACGAAATTCAAAGCGCGATTTCACTCGATCGCACGGTATTTCACGGATCCCGAATGGTGGGCTTTTCACTGTCTGGAATGTTGATCAGCGCATTGGGCATGGCTTCCGCTTTTTTTGCCAATTCCCTATCATTCATCGCATTGATCATCGCGCTGTTTACGATTCCCCCGCGAGCGCGCGGCACGGCTGAAGAAGAAGAAAGACGCGCGAGTGGAATTAAAGATGGATTTCGCTACGTCGCGAAAGACAAACCGAGTCTTGCGATGATCGGCCTCATCGCAGCGACCACAGTTTTCATTTTCCCGATCATTACCGTGATGATGCCGTTATATGTGCGATTGGTGCTCGGCCTCGGCGCAGACCGACTGGGCTTTTTGATGGGCGCTTCAGCAATCGGCTCCGTGGTCGGCGCAATTTTCTTGATCAGCATTCCACGTGACAAACGGGTGCCGATCATGATGGTGAACGTGGGGATCGTCGCATTCGCGATTTTTAGTTTGTCGCGGGCGCCAAGTTTCTATCTCGCGACTGCGCTGCTCATTTTTAATTCGCTTGGGTTAGCGATGAATTTCGGGCTGGCGAACACGATTGTACAGGAACGGGCACCCGATTATCTGCGCGGGCGCGTCTCCGCTGTGTTCATGTTGAGCTTTGTTGGTCTCATGCCAGTCGCAGGGTTGGGCATTACTGCTCTATCGGATCTCATCGGGATGCGCACAGCACTGGCAATCGCGGCCGGTTGCTACGCTTTAATCGCGTTGATTGTGCTGGGACGCGTGCGCCGGCAGTGCGCTCAACCTGGCTTCGCAGAAACGCCCAGCGCCGAAACGCCAGCGCCGCCGATGGCCGCTGCTGTTTAGTGTGATTGCGTTTTCTACTTGCTGGAACTCCGGCCGCCATACCTCCGGAGCCGCGATGCTGCGCGAAATCAAAACCGAACTTGGATTTGATTTGATCGAGCTAGGCCATGGTATCCGCCTGTCGTTGATGCCGGGAATACAAAAAATGTTTGATGCCGGACAAGTTCGCTTCAGCAGTTTGCATAATTTTTGTCCGTTGCCCGTCGAAGTGATGATGGCTTCGCCGGACTGCTACCAATTTTCCGCTATTTCTTCCGAGGAGCGCGAGCGCGCCGTGAAGCAAACACTTCAGACAATTGATTTCGCAGCGCGATTAAACGCGCCGTTCGTGGTGCTGCATTTGGGGCGAGTAAGTGTGGCACCTGTCACCGATCGGCTGATCAAGCTGGCGCAAACCGGAGCACACCTGTCCCGCAAATATGTGAGATTGAAGATAGGGGCAGTCCAAAAACGAGAAAGACTTGCGCCGGTTTATTTGCAGCGCGTGAAAGATTGCCTGCGCCGCATCATTGAGCATGCCACTTCGAAAAATGTCAGGCTCGCTTTGGAAGGCCGGCGCGGTTACGAAGAAATTCCAACCGAGCGCGAGTTGCCGGCGCTGCTGGACGAACTGGATTCGCCACAGCTCGGGTACTGGCACGATTTTGGTCACTCACAAATCAAAGAGAACCTGGGGTTCATTGATCACGCCGAGTGGCTGCGCTCGATTGGTCCGCGCGCGTTTGGCTGCCATGTGCAGGACTGCGTTTGGCCTGCGAAAGATCACGAAACGCCGTTTACCGGCGATGTGAACTTTGAGAAACTTGTTCCGCTCCTTCCCACAAACTGCTTATTTGTTTGGGAGATGAGTCCGAACAAACCCGCCGACGCAATTCGCCAGTCGGTGCAAATTTGGAAGGAACGCTTTGGCGAATGAACGTAAGACTGCTGAGTTGTCAGTCAGAACGCCCGCTGCGGTTGAACACGGTCCGCGCGTATGGGTCGCCTCTCCGTGGCCAGGGCGAGAGGGAGGGTGAGGGTTTTTCCGAGGCGACTCGCGTAGGCGGCAAAACTCCTCACCTTAGTCCTCTCCCCTTCTCCGAGGGGGGAGGCGAGAAAGGTCACGTTGGGTTTGGCACGGAGCTCAACAGTCACAACGTCGGTGGAGATGACTTCGATTTAGTAAGGCTGGCAATTAACAAATGCTGGTGCCAATGAAAAAAATACTGGTCACACTTTTTCAGCTTAGCGTCACGATTGCGGTGTTGTACTGGGTGTATCACGACCCCAACAGGCGCGCGCAAATGGCCGAGGCGATCCGGAACGCCGAGTATCGCTGGGTTGGCATGGGCATTCTGGCATATGTGGTGGTCGAAATCTCCGCTGCCTTTCGCTGGCACGTTTTGTTGAAGGTCCAAAAGATTCATCTCACTCTGCCACGTCTGACAGGCTTGTTTTTGATCGGGATGTTTTACAACCAGTTTCTCCCAGGCGGCACTGGCGGCGACATCATGAAAAGCTATTACCTGTTGAAGGAAACCCCCGACAAGAAAGCGGGCGCGCTGCTGGCGGTGGTGTTCGACCGGTTTATCGGCCTTGTGGCGTTGGTCGCCATTACCGCCACGCTCATCGGTTTGCGGTATGATTTTCTCTCGCAAAAGCCGGAGACGCGAAGCTTACTGTGGCTCCTGCTCATCATTCTCGGTGCGTCGATTGCCTTTTTATTTTCAACCTTCATCATTAGTGGGTTCAAACTCTTTCATTCTTTGCCGGCACACTTCCCGGGTCGCGACAAATTGATTGAGATCTCCGCGGCCTATCATCTCTACGCGCATCATTGGCGCGCAACGCTCGTAGCGTTTGTTGCTTCGCTCGTAGCCCATCTTGCCACGTTCGCCACTTTTTTGTGTGCAGCCTATGCTTTGGGCGCACCGGTGCCGCTGGTGGATTTCTTTGCTGTGATGCCAGTTGAGCGCACCATCTCAGCATTGCCAATCAGCTTTGCTGGAATTGGCCTACGGGAAAAGGTCTTGCAGATCATGCTCAACGGTCTTTGTGGCGTGCCGGAAGCAAAAGCGATTCTCATCGGCTCGCTGAGTTTTCTTATCATTCTCGTTTGCTGTCTTCCCGGCGCTCTGGTTTATCTCTTTTACAGACCGAGCGGCGCGGTCGAGCGCGTCAGATTACGCGAAATGGAACAGGAAGTAATCACGCTGGAACATGAGCTCGGCGAAGCGGAATAAAATGTGGGAGGGACCTTAGTGTCCCGATTGGTGTGATAACAAAAACATCGCGGCGCAAAGGCCGCTCCCACATTTTGAGGCGCCCATTCGTCGTTGCCACTTTCGCCATGACCGTGGACGGCAAAGTGACCACGAAAAACTTCGAGCCGGTTGATTTCACTTCACGCGAAGACAAGCTCCATCTGTTTCGGCAGCGCGCTTTGGCTGATGCAGTTCTCATCGGGCACACGAGTCTGAAGCAGGACAATGTCCGGCTCGGACTACCGGCTGATTTGCAGGAAGCCAGGAACAGGCGTGGTCAAAGCCGCTGCCCACTCCGTGTAATTGTCTCGAACAAAGGCAGGATCGACAGCCGATTGAAGATTTTCCAATCCACCATTTCGCCGATTCTCATTTTTTCTACGACGCGAATGCCAAAGAAGGCTCAAACTGCTCTCGAAGCAAAAGCCACACTGCACCTAACTGAATCCGACGAGATCGATCTTGTTGCTATGTTGGAAACTTTGCGCAGTAAATACAACGTCCGAATGCTTGCATGCGAAGGCGGGCCAACGCTGTTTAGAGCCTTGTTGGAACGCGACTTGATCGATCAGCTCAACCTCACGATTGCACCGTACATGTTCGGCGGAGCCAAGGCACCGACGCTCACAGGTCTGAGTAGGAAATTCCTGCCCGCCAGCGTTCATTGTTCGTTGACTAATATGCGCACGATCGGCGACGAATGTTTTCTCACCTATCGAATCAAGCACCAGCGTGGCCGCCGGAAATAGACAACTTTTCGCGATGCGGCCGCCGCACAAGTTCACCTTCACAGTTGGGGCAAACGAAATTCAGTCGTTCGGCGCAACTCGCGCAAAACGTACATTCGTAACTACAGATGTAAGCTGCTCCGTTTGGTGTAAGCGTGGCTCCGCATTGTTCGCAGATTCTTTTCAGCTCTAGCGCCATTTGTTTTCTCCGCTATACACTACGTGAGCTATAGCTGGTCTTGACACCCTACCTACCTTAAGATGTAAACGCAGAATTCGATCGAGCTCGGTAATGGTTTGCGGAAGATTAAAGGAGCCATGTGGCCCTGGCACGATCAATTCGGATCGTGCGCCGTCGAGATGGGAACTCCAATATGGAACCACCCCATCGGTGCTGTTTGGTGTATCGCCTTTCCCGCGGTCGCCAATAATGGAGTGATATGGCGCGGTGATCGCAGCACTGTTAACGATTTTCAACGAAGGATTCTTCGGCGAAAGACCGGTCACACCGTTTGGAAGCCGTCTGGCGCTTCCGGTAAATTGAGTGAGATCAACGTCTGTAAGTGATTCCCTGAAAATGCTGGTCATCGCAACGGGAAGAGCAATCAGGCTTCTGCCGAATCGCCCTAACCCGCTCAGCGCCGTCTCGCTTCCGCGATGTGGCGTGCAGATGAACACGACCCGCTTAATTCGCGGGTTCGCCTGGAAAATCATCGAGCGATAAATGACACTGTTGCGGGCTGTACGACCGAGAACCTCTTTGGCTGGTTCCCCCACATTTCGTTCCCACATAGTGGGTGTCACGGTGGCTACTTGCATGTGCGCGAGAATCCCGCCCATGCTGTGGCCGACCAATACGTAATCGCGATGGCTAGGATAAAGTCTGTCCACCTTAGCGATCTCCTCGCGCAAACGCAGAGCACAGTAGAGCGGCGGATAGCCCGTGGGATAAGCGAACACCCAAAACTGATAATGTTCCCGCATCTGCGGATCGTCCTGTAACTTGTTGATCGTCTCTGCCCACATAAATGGGCTCGAAGCGAGCCCGTGCACAAAAATGATGGGAATTCGGTCGGGATCGTAAGGCTGAAGGAAATAGAGGCCCATCTTGTCCGTGAAATGACTGGGCCGAAAGGTTGCCATCAGCTTCTTCGCAAGAAAATTGGACGGCGGCCGGTAGTACGCGATCGCTGCTGTATAGTCAGCGGCCAATGGCCGAACTTTTCCTTCCACTTTCGCTGTCAGCTGCTTCGCAGGACGGCGCAGAGTAAGAGTAGCTTCAGTGCCTCTGAAATCGAGCGTGGCCGTCACGGGTGCAGTGATTCCTTTGAATGGTGCAAAATTTTTGCGCGGAGTTAGAACTCGCATTCCGACGAGCGCGCCACCGACGCCATCCTGTCTGTTGATCTTCTTGACCCGGTTACCTTCAATCTCATCCGGCAGCTTGAAGGCGGTGAAATAGTCCGGTGCCCAGACGCCGTAACCGGCAGGCTGAAACCGCATATGATAGCTCTCGCTGCCGTTACTTAGCGCTAGCGGATGATTCCATAATCGCCCTCCTTCGCTGGAGCGAAGCAGGACGGCAAGTTCTGCCGCGGCCGCATTGTAGGTTTCCCGAGCCGGCGTACCCACGGTGCCGGCGCCTAGCATGGGTGCAGAAATGGCAGCGGCGTGCAAATAATCGCAGGCTCGTTTCTCAAGTGACACCTGCGATGACCGCGCCTCGCGCAGGCTGCTGGCCGCGGGCGCATATTGGAGGCGACTCGCTGACTGCTGTGTAGTCCTACAGCCTACCGACAATGCGAGGCATGTCCCCGCGGCGAACAGTCGAAGGAAGATCGATCTTATTGAATATTTAAAAATCACCAGATCCGCCTCCAATTCGGCTTGACGTGCTATGACCCTTTTCACCACGATGTCGCCAAAGAAACAAGGAGAAAGTAAACATATGAAGAACTACATCCGCCTAACCGCAGCGGCTCTATGCTTCGGAATGTTTGTGCTGCCGATACCGACGTCGTCTGCTCAAAATCAAGCTGCAAAGCTTCAAGCGATATCACAACAGCTTAATCTTACACCACAACAAAAGGCCAAAATTCTGCCCATTCTCGCCGACGAAGCACCAAAGGTGGAAGGGATCAAGAATAACAGTTCACTTTCGGGCTTTCAGAAAATGCAACAGATCAGGGCGATCCATCAGCAGACCGATCCTCAGATGAAGGCGATTCTTTCACCTGCCCAGTACCAAAAGCTACAGGCGATTCGTCAACAGGCGATTCGTGAAGCTATGGAAAAGCGGCGCGGCCGGTGATCGATTAGTTGCGGACCGCACTGGCAAAACGCACTAGATATATCCGCTGTCGATCCTCGGCACTAATCTTGGCCGGACCAAGGTCGAACTCTACCTTTTCGATCGTACCTTGAAAGTACTTCGGCAGTAGTTTGGCGTATCCAAGTTTTGGGACGACTGGGAGACCGTTGTCGGTGCCGATGTCCATGCCAGCGTAAGCGGTAAACCGAAGCGGCACGCTATGCTCGATCTTGCCTTCGGCTTCCTGTTTGCCGTCGATGAAGAGCCGGCTTGTGCCGCTGGTGGCGAACTCGCCCGGTTTATCGGCGATGAACTCATAGCGGACGTTGACTTTGCCTTTCGGCAATTCATCACGCGACGTGATGGTGTCCAGTTTCAAGCCAAGAAAACTGTAGGTGTGCTTCAGTCGGCCTTCTTCGACATAAAGTGAGAAGCCGCCAAGGAAACTACCCTCCGCCACGATGACGCCCGCTATTCCGGGACGCACCCTGAGGCCTGATCGGCCTGGATTATACAAATCTGCGCTGATGCTATACGAACGATTGTAAATCGGGGGAATCATGCCGGACGAGATGTTTTCCGTTCCGCTGTAATAGGTGAATTTCGTCTGGTCAGTCGAATATTTGGGAAAGCCCCACAAAAAAGCAATCTCGCCGAACAGCGGCGTCACTTGGTATTTCTCGGCCTCGGCCCAAAACAGCGCGGTGAGTTCGCGCACTTTGTCCGGATATTTGTCAGCGACGTCGTTAGCCTGCGAGAAATCCTCGTCGAGATTATACAACTCGCACTTGTCGTTGTCCGGGTTCCATTTGTCGGGTGCAAACCGCGCGAGCGTTGGAGGATCAAGCTTCCAGGGAATCCGGTCCGGGCGCCAGCATGCTATCCAGCCGTCCTTGTACATAGCGCGATTTCCTAAAATCTCGAAATACTGTTGTGTGTGTCTCGAGAGCGCATTTGCATCATCGAACGTGGACAGAAAACTCACGCCATGCATCGGCATCTGTGCGACGCCGTTGACTTCCTTTGGCTCCGGCAGGCCAGCAGCTTCCAGGATAGTTGGAGCGATGTCCGTGCAATGAGTGAATTGGTTGCGCAAGCCGCCTTTGTCCTTGATGCGTTTTGGCCAGCTAACGACCATTGGGTTACGAATGCCGCCGAGATGCGAGGCTACCTGCTTGCCCCATTTAAATGGCGCGTTCCCCGCCCATGCCCACGCTGCCGCGTAATGCGGATCCGTGTCCGGACCGCCCCATTTTTCGAGGCCGCCATAAGCTTTGATTGCTTTTAATTGCTGCTCAGCGATGAGCGGGATGCCGTTCAAGGTTATGATTTCGTTGAAGGTTCCGTTCTCCGTTCCTTCCATGCTGGCGCCGTTGTCGCCGAAGATGTAAATGACGAACGTATTGTCGGCGAGACCCATCTCCTCAATCGCTTGCACGACACGCCCGACAGCGTGATCCGTGTTTTCCTGGTAACCGGCATACACTTCCATCTGACGCGTATACACTTTCTTTTCTTCCGGCGGCATACTGTCCCACGCGGGGAACGCCGGATCACGAGGCGTCAATTTGGTGTTGGCTGGAATCACGCCGAGTTGCTTCTGCCGTGCGAATGTCTCTTCGCGCAACTTGTCCCAACCCTGATCGAATTTGCCCTTGTATTTGTCGCTCCATTCCTTCGGCACCTGGTGTGGCGCATGAGTTGCCCCAGTTGAGAAATAGAGAAAGAAAGGTTTGTCCGGTGCCTGCGCTTTCTGATTACGAATCCAGGTAATCGAGTGTTCGGCCATAGCGTCATTGAGATAAAAGTTCTTCTCCTTTGGTACGCCGGTGATCTTGTTGTTCTCGACAAGGACCGGGTCGAACTGACTGGTTTCACCTCCGAGAAATCCCCAGAAATAATCAAAGCCCAGCGCGTTCGGCCAGCGATCAAACGGGCCCGCCGGTCCTTGCTGCGCGTCGGGTGTAAGATGCCACTTACCGATGGCAGCGGTGTTATAACCGTTGGCCTGAAGAATCTGCGCGATGGAAGCGGCGCTCGTCGGCCAATTCGTGCTGTAACCGGGCCAACCGCCAATCAATTCAGAGATGGAACCGAATCCCACCGCATGATGGTTCCGTCCCGAAAGCAAGGCCGCGCGCGTGGGTGAACAAAGTGCCGTTACGTGAAATCGATTGTAGTGAAGTCCCTCCGCGGCAAGTTTGTCAAACGTCGGTGTCGCGACGGGGCCGCCGAACGTGGATGGATTACCGAAACCGGCATCGTCAATCAGCACGAGGAGAATATTCGGCGCCTCCCGCGGGGCTTTCACTGGCTGAGTAAAGGCCGATTCGGATCCTTCCAGCGTACGTTTTGCGATGCCTTTGAACGGCTGGACTGGACGTGGCAGCACAGTTCTATCCCATTCCGCATCCGCAGCGACAGATCCAGATATCTGCATTGCGACTGCAAGTGCAGTGATGATTAGGTACACAATCGAGTTCCACATAACAGTTTCGCGTCACGGTGTGTATCGCCAGTGCACAAGGCTGGTCAAGAAATGAATGGTTCCGGTCGCGCCAACCGGCCTTCATTAAGAGGCCGAACGACCGATACAATTACAGCCTAGGTGGTCCGAGCAACAATCGATATCGTCGAGCGATTGGCAAGACCAACGATCATATCACGCTCCAGTAACAAAGTTTTGCGGGCTTCAACAGCAATGACCCGCAATTTCGCTTCGGCAGCGATGCGAATTGTTTCCACGCCAATCACCGGCACGTCGAAACGCATGTCCTGATTCGGCTTGGCGACTTTCACCATTACCCCATCCTCGCGGGCGAGCGCGCCCCCGCGTCTGATCGCGTCGTTTGTTCCTTCGAAAGCTTCGACTGCGAGAATGGTCCCATTCTTCACAACGACCGTCTGCCCCACATCGAGCCGCGCAATTTCCTTGGCGATTTTCCAGCCGAGGTCGACGTCTTCTTCTTCGCGACTCGATAATTTCGGTCCTGCAATCAAGCCTGCCGGCGCAAGCGAATCTTCGAGAAATGTTGTGGCCGGTAGAAGCTCGACCTCAATCCGCGCGAGTTCATCTGCGATCGCGGCAAAGATGGATTCGGCGTTGCGCTGTTTGAGTTTCCCCAGTAGAAGCAGCGCCTTCCAATCCGGTCGCAGATCGAAAAGATTTTTCGGCGCGATCTGCCCGGCCATGATCGCGTGATGAACTTTTTGCTCGCGAAGAAATTTCAGGAGCCGGTTCAGTTGGCCGACGCGCATCCATTCGACCAGATCGACATGCTGCCCGAGGGCTGAATCGGTTTCGCCAGTGAATGCTGCTGCGACGATTTTTTTAGCGCCGGCTTTTCGCGCTGAATCAGCAAGCAATCGCGGATAAACGCCGTTGCCGGCAATGATTCCCAGCGTGTGTAGCGGTGCCTGTGCCAAGCACCGAATGTGAAATAAACAGGCGCTTGACACAAGCGCCTCTACAATTGCTACGCTTGGCGGCGGCGACGTTTAACGTGCAATTGAGCAAGCGCTTTTTGCAGCGACGCTTGAATTGCGGCCACTTCTTCGGCAGTATGATCTTCTTTCATTGCCGCTTTAGCGCGCTCGACGGCAGCCTCCGCCGCAGCAACGTCGATCTTCTCGGATTCGAGCGCCATATCGGTCAACACCGAAACTGCATCGGCTTTAACTTCCACAAAACCCTCGCCGATGGCCATCGCAGTTTCACGACCGTTCTTTAGAACCCGCAGTTCCCCCGGCTTCAATGTAGTGAGGAGGGGGACGTGCTTAGGATAGACGCCGAGCTCTCCCTCCGATCCGGGCAACGTGACCATGTCCACGTCTTCGGAATAAATTTTTGCCTCAGGCGTTACGATCTCGAGCTTCAGTGTGGCCATGACTAAAAGTTAAACGTTACAACGTTACAAGAGTTACAAAGTCGACTCGTGAGTTCCGAAACATTTTAACGATGTAACTTTTGTAACGTTCTTAACCTTCTTTGATCATATCGATGTTGCCCTTCATGTAGAAATTTTGCTCGGGCACATTGTCGTGTTTGCCGTCGAGAATTTCCTTGAAACCGCGAACCGTTTCTTCGATCGAGACGTACTGGCCTTTGTGACCGGTGAAAACTTCGGCCACGTGGAACGGTTGGCTGAGGAAACGTTGAATTTTTCGTGCACGATACACGGTCAGTTTGTCTTCCGGACTCAATTCGTCCATTCCAAGAATTGCGATGATGTCTTGCAGATCTTTGTAACGTTGTAAGACACGCTGCACGCCCCGCGCTACATTGTAATGTCCTTCACCGACAATCTCCGGTGCGAGTGATTTGGATGTCGATGCCAGAGGATCGACCGCCGGATAAATTCCAAGCTCGGCGATCGAGCGCTCAAGCACGATGGTCGAATCCAGATGCGCGAATGTGTTTGCCGGAGCGGGGTCGGTGAGATCATCCGCCGGAACGTAAACCGCCTGGAACGAGGTGATCGACCCTTTGTTTGTTGATGTAATTCTTTCCTGTAAGTCACCCATCTCGGCAGCGAGCGTCGGTTGATAACCAACGGCGGATGGAGTGCGACCGAGCAACGCCGATACCTCTGAGCCCGCCTGTGAAAATCGGAAGATATTGTCGATGAACAGAAGAACGTCCTGATTGCGTTCGTCGCGGAAAAATTCGGTCATCGCCAGTGCGGAAAGTCCGACGCGCAAGCGTGCGCCCGGCGGCTCATTCATCTGGCCGAAGACCATCCCGACTTTCGATTTCGACAAATCTTTTTCATCGATTACGCCCGCTCCGATCATTTCCTTGTAAAGATCGTTACCTTCACGTGAGCGCTCGCCTACACCTGCAAACATCGAGACGCCACCATGCTTCATCGCGATGTTATTGATCAATTCCTGAATGATAACGGTCTTGCCGACGCCCGCACCACCGAATGCACCGACCTTACCGCCCTTCGAAAATGGGCAAACGAGATCGATAACCTTGATTCCTGTTTCGAGGATCTTCACCTGTGTGTCCTGTTCGGTTAACGCCGGCGCGGGACGGTGGATCGGATAACGTTTTTCAAATTTTACTGGACCACGATCATCGACTGGATCGCCCGTCACGTTGAAAAGCCGGCCGAGCACAGCTTCTCCCACCGGAACCGTGATTGGCCCGCCGGTATCGATGACATTCATCCCGCGCTTCAATCCTTCGGTGGAAGACATCGCGATGGAGCGGACCCAGTTTTCACCCAGGTGCTGCTGGACTTCCAGGGTGAGCTTCGTCGGGTTGCCATTCACCTCGTACTCGATTTCGAGCGCGTTATAGATTTTTGGTAACCCATTCCCGTGTGGGAATTCCACGTCCACAACGGGACCGATCACTTGAACGATGTTTCCTGTATTCATAAAGCTAATTAAGAGCCGAGTGCCATTTGCGCGGTAGCGATCTCGAGCAACTCAGTGGTGATACCGGCCTGGCGCATCTTGTTGTATTCCAGCGTCAGGTCCTTGATGAATTGATTTGCATTATCGGTGGCATTTTTCATCGCCACCATGCGCGCGCTGTGTTCGGATGCGCGCGCATCAAGGATCATTTGGAAAACCTGATACTGAAGGTAGTAAGGCAACATCACATCGAGAACCGTCTCCGCATTTGGTTCGAAAATGTAACCGATCATTGGATCGGCGCTCTGGCTTGCGTCCGATCCCTCGTGCTTCTGCGGAAGATCAAAGCTGCTAATGGGCAGCAAGGTTTGCACAACCGGGCGCTGGTTGATCGTGTTGATGAAATGCGTGTGAAGAACGGAAACTTTATCCACTTCTCGATTGAGGAACTTTTCGGTGCAAAATTTCGATATCGGTTTGGTTTCGACAAAGCTTGGCGCGTCTTTCAATTCGAAATCGGCCAGTAACTCGCGTTTGGTGCGCGCGATAAACTGCCGCGCCTTCTTTCCGGTCACCACGAAAGCGGTCTTTGCCGAATCAAAATTCGCCATCTCGCGAAAGAGATTCGTGTTCAAGGCGCCAGCCAATCCCTTGTCGGTGCTGATGATCAAAATCAGCTGCCTTTTTAGGGGCCTGATTTCAAGAAGTGGATGCAGTCGTGGGTCGGTGCGTCTTTGCAGCGAGACCAGGACCTTATTCATTAACTCTGCATATGGCCGGCCGGACAGCGCGTGTTGCTGCGCCTTGCGCATCTTGGACGCAGCCACCATTTGCATCGCTTTGGTGATCTGCGCGGTATTGCGAATCGATTTGATTCGGCGCCGTATGTCCTGCGTGTTCGCCATTTGTTAAGGTGTTACCTCGCTATGGTCACCGCCAGGTCGCCTTGAATTCATCGAGCACCGCCTTCAGTTGCGACTCGAGGTCTTTATCTAACTCCTTCTTCTCGCGAATCGCTCGGAGCAATCCTTCTTTCCGCGTTTGCAGCCAATCCTGAAGTTTTAGTTGGAACTCCTTGACGCGCTCAACCGCAACAGGATCCAGATACCCGTTTTGCATGGCCCACATCACGGCAACCTGTTCTTCCACGGGAATTGGGTTGTACTGTTTCTGCTTAAAAAGCTCGACAATGCGTTGGCCACGATCGAGTCGCGCTCTCGTCGCCGCGTCGAGATCGGACCCAAATTGCGCAAATGCAGCCAGCTCACGGAATTGCGCCAGATCAAGCTTTACCTTGCCGGCTACCTGTTTGATTGCTTTGATCTGCGCCGCTGAACCAACGCGGCTCACAGATAACCCGACCGAAATGGCTGGCCGAATTCCTTGATAAAATAGGTCGGTTTCGAGATAAATTTGACCGTCCGTGATCGAGATCACGTTTGTGGGGATGTAAGCTGAAACGTCGCCGGCCTGCGTCTCGATGATCGGTAGCGCTGTTAACGATCCGCCGCCGAATTGCTCGTTCATACGTGCGGCGCGTTCGAGCAAGCGCGAATGCAGGTAAAACACGTCGCCAGGATACGCTTCGCGACCCGAGGGACGTTTCAGAACGAGCGAAACCTGCCGATACGCGACTGCGTGTTTTGACAGATCATCGTAAACGATGAGGGCATCCATGCCATTATCCATGAACCACTCGCCCATGGCTGCTCCAGCGAATGGAGCCAGGTATTGGTTCGTGGCAGTGTCCGACGCGGGCGCCGAAATGATTGTGGTATATGGCATGGCACCCGCTTTTTCGAGCACCGCGAGCGTGCGTGCCACGTTGGAATTTTTCTGACCGATCGCAACATAGATGCAGTAGAGCAGCCGATAATTTTTGTCGCCCTGGTCTTCAGCCGCCTTGTTCAAGCGCGCTTGGCTGACGATCGTATCGATGGCGATGGTAGTTTTGCCGGTGGCGCGGTCGCCGATGATTAGCTCGCGCTGGCCACGACCGATCGGAATCATCGCGTCAATGGCCATGAGGCCAGTCTGCACCGGTTGATTCACACTGCGGCGCTTAATCACGCCCGGTGCGATTTTCTCAAGCGGATAAAAGGTTTCACTCTTGATCGGTCCTTTGTCATCAAGCGGTTGCCCGAGCGTGTTCACGACCCGACCCAGAAGCGCTTTGCCAACGGGAACAGAAAGGAGTCGGCCAGTAGTTTTAACTTCGTCGCCTTCGGAAACCTTCGTCGTCTCGCCGAGCAGAATAGCGCCGACTTCAGTTTCTTCCAGATTTAACGCGAGACCGAATACGCCGTTTGGAAACTCGATCATCTCGTTGAGCATGACGTCGCTCAGCCCTTCAATACGCGCGACTCCATCCCCTGTTTCGCGCACAACCCCGACGTTGCTTTTGGTTGTCGATGTTTTTAGTTCTTCAATTTTCGCTTCGATCTCTTCGAGTATACTGCTCATGATTTTGGAGTAATTACAGTTGCTGCTGGAGGCGCTCGAGCCGATTTCGCACAGTTCCGTCCCAAACATCGCTCCCCACACGAATCCGCATTCCGCCAAGAAGCTCAGGGTTAACGACAACCTCAGTCTTCAAGTCGCTGCCGTATTTGTTTTTCAAATTGGTCACAAGTTCCGAACTAACCGCAGAATCCACTTCGCTTGCCACCTCGACTCGTGCTCGACGCTTTTCCAATTCGAGTCGAAGCAAACGTCTGTAATTCTTTAGGACGTCGATGTAACGACGCGGCTTTCTCGCGATGAGCGAATCGACCAAAGACGAGATCCTGCCAGGATCGAGTTGGCCATCAGTGAAACTTGCTCGAAGCATTTCACGCGAGAGCTGGCGAATTTCCTTGTTGATCTTCATCAGGCCAGTTGGCGGGCTGCTTCCTCCTGCAAGCGCCGTTGATCTTCCGGTGTTAACACCTTCGCAGTAACTTTTGCCGTGGTCTCGACCACAAGGCGCCCGAGCTCGCGCTTCAAGGATTCCATTGTGCGCTCGTGCTCGAGCGCTGCCGCTTCGCGCGCTTTGGCAATGATCTGCTCCGCTGCCGCAATTGCCTCCTGCTGCTTGCGCTCGGCTAGATTTGCGCTGCTTTCGCGCGCTTCATCGATCATCCTCTGGGCATCCACGTCGGCCTTCGCGAGAATTTCTTCATAACGCTTCTCTGCTTCGACGAGTTCTTTTTTAATTTTCTCCGCATTGAGCTGGCCCTCCTCGATCTTGCGCCGGCGCTCCTCGAGTACCGCAAGAATTGGCTTGTAGGCGAAGCGCCGCAAAAGCAACGCCACGATTATAAAGCTAATCACCTGCGAAATGAACAGCCAGGGATTCCAGCCGAAAGTCTCGGCCGTATCACGCAGCGTTTGACCGAGACCACCCGCGGCAGCGGCGATGATTACGTTCATAATTCAAGTGTGAAGGATGTTGTTACCGTCGCTCAGTGGCGGCGAATTTCAGTGAGCGAGGAGGAACAGCGCATAGAAAACGATCGCCTCGGTAAAAGCGATCGCCAGAATTCCATGCACCAGAATTTGCGTAAACGCACCCGGATTGCGTCCGACTGCCGTCGCCATTCCCAAACCCGTTAGTCCCACGCCGATGCCGACCCCCATCGCGGCCAGACCGACGTGAATGCTTCCGCTCATTTCTGCGAGTAATGATAGTATCATAGTTTTTCTGTTAGTTTGATGGGCCCATCATGGGTCCACCGAAATTTATACATGCGCATGTTCCGGGCCGTGGTCGTGCTGCGCGATCAGCATCGTGAAAACCGCTGTTAGCAGCATGAACACGAGTGCCTGCACAACGCCCACGAGTATCTCCATAAAATAAAATGGAATCGGCGGCAGCCAGGCAAGCCACAATGGCACCATCGTGGACATTGCTTCCAAAATGCTTTCCCCAGCATAAATATTCCCGAACAGCCGGAAACTCAGCGAAATCGGGCGGAATAAAATCGAAACGACTTCAAGCCAGCCAACCATGAAAAAGATCACCGCCATCAGCACTTTGAGAATGCCCGTCGTTTCACCTTTTGGGGCAAAGAGATGCTTCAAAAATCCACCGATACCCTGCGCTTGAATTGCCCAGACCAGCCATAGCGCAAAGAAAATTGCCGCCATCGCGGTAGTCATGTTCAGATCTGCATTCCCTCCCCGAAATAATGGGCGGTCTACATGAAATAGGCCGGTGTTTGGAACGTGATGACCCCAGCCGATGGTCCCCACTCCCGGGATCAAGCCAAACCAATTCACGAACAAAATGAAAATGAAAATCGTTGCGAAGAACCAAAACGTTTTGCGCACCAGTTCGCGCCCGATAATTCCTTCGAGAAAATTGTACAGCCCTTCCACCAACCACTCCCAGAAATTTTGAATGCCGCTCGGAATCGGCTTGATGTTCCGCGTCGCGATCTGGGCAAAAACGATAATGCCCGCCGCCACAATCCACGTCACCAACATTGAGTTCGTAATTGCAAATTTGCCAAACTGGACAAGCGGTACCGGCTTCAACGAAACGGCCGGTTCGTGCTCGCCATGGCCAGGTGCAGGCTCTGCAGCAAGCGTCGTCGTTGCGAGGGCAAACCCGCAAAGCAACATCAGTAGTGCCAAAAGAAAACAACGATTGCGCATTTTTACGACACAGCTGTAGCCGACATCGGTGATGCCGGCCCGCCGAGGTCGTCCGCCTTGGCAAATGCAATGGCGAACAAACCGCCCCGGCTACAACTCGAACGCGAATACCAAAGCGCGTTTTGCCCAGATGACAAACAAAATTCTTGGGCCCGAGCTCTACTTCGCCGGCAATCCCTCGGCAAACTGCGGAGCGAGCCGAGGAATTGACCTTGCTTTCACCGGCTCCGCAGCCCCGTTCATGGTGATCGCCTGTTCGTAGAACGATTCCAACTGATCGATCTGGGCCTCCTGCTCGAAGCGTTCGGCCACGGTGGCGTGCGCACCCGCCCCCATCTGCTTCAGCAAGGCGGGCGAACCTGTCATGAGTTGCATGGCGTTCGCCAATCCAATGTGGTCTTCCTCCTGCACCAGGAACCCCGTGCGTCCGTGATCTACCGCTTCCGGAATTCCACCATGACGCGTCGCAACAACGGGCAAGCCGGTCGCCATTGCCTCCAAGACCGAATTAGGCACACCTTCCTGGTCCTGATTTGGAGATATCTCGCTTGGATGCAAAAATAAATGCGAACTCGCGTAAAGCTGCTGCAGCTTCGGTTGTGAAAGAAATCCGACAAAATGCACGTCTCTGAGAATGCCAAGACCGCCGGCCAGCATTTCCAGTTCCGGTTGCAACGGTCCTTTGCCGGCGATGTAGAATTCCGCGCCAGGATTGTCCTTCTTGAAAACCGCAAAAGCGCGTAAGCTCGTTGCGACACCTTTCTTGGGAATCAGCCGGCATGCCTGCACCACTCTCCATTTGCCATCTTGCGGCGGTTGTCGCTCCACAAACGGAAATTCTTTGAGCGGGATGCCGGTGCGATTGATGCGCAGCTTTTCGGGCGGACAGCCTAACTGGATCAGCCGATCCACGAGCGACTGCGAACGGGCGAACACCAAGGGAACAGCATTGAAGAGGCGGCGCAATTTCCCAGGATAATCTTTGATCTCTGGCTTACGCGCGACGTCGGCGCCGTGGAAAGATACGACGCACGGTTTGTCCCATTGCTCGATGAAAGGAAGCAAATGCACGCCCGTATGGCCAAAATAAATGTGCATCAGATCAGCCCCGTGCCGCTCCAACAACGCATCCAGTGTCTGATACTCGCCCCGGTACACAATAGGCGGCCGCCGCTCCACGAATTTCAGCCAGCCGTGCACTAGCAGGTTGGTGCGCCGCTTTGGAATGACTTCGATGTTGTCAAACGGAAACCGCTCCGCGTTTTGGATCTCTTTGGTAACGACAAAAGTCTTGACGCCGCGCAGCGCTTTTACCTGCCGGTAAATGTGCAACATCTCCGACTTAAGAAAGCTGGAGCAATAGCTCGCCACAACCCGCCTACCCATGGCGCCAGTTTCGCTGGGATTCCAGAGTTGTCCATCTCAAATTCCCGCGGAAACAATATCTTTATCATTTGTCATCGCTGCGAGCGCCTCCTTTAATGCATCCATTCCCTCTCCTTTTGCGGCTGAGGTGGGAAGGATCTTGATCCTCGGGAATCTTTCTCGCACCGCTTCCAAGTTCTTCTTCGCATCCGGCAAATCCATTTTGTTGGCAACAATCAGCCATGAGCGCGACGAAAGGGCCGGATCGTAAAGATCAATCTCTCGCCGGAGATTCTGCAAATCTTCCACCGGATTGCGTCCTTCGCTTCCGGCAACATCGATCACGAACACCAAAATGCCGCAGCGCGTGATGTGGCGCAAAAACTCGTGGCCCAGACCAAGCCCTCGGTGCGCTCCTTCGATCAAGCCGGGAATATCTGCGATGGTAGCCCGCCGGTAACCTAGAAACTCAATCACGCCGACGATCGGATGCAACGTGGTGAACGGATACGCCGCAACCTTCGGTCGGGCAGCCGAGATTTTCCGCAACAGCGTCGATTTGCCAGCATTCGGATAACCAACCAATCCCGCATCCGCGATTGTTCGTAGTTCGAGGAGGAAATATCCTTCGTCACCTTCTTCGCCCTCCGTGTATTGGCGTGGTGCGCGGTTGCGCGAACTTTTGAAGTGCACATTGCCCTTGCCCCCTGCTCCACCCCGACAAAGCACAAATTCCTGTCCATCATGGATGAGATCGACGATTGGAATTGCCGATTGCTCTGAATTCGACGTTGGACGTTTGTCTTCGTCTGCTTGCCACACAATTGTCCCCACCGGCACTTTGACAATCTTGTTTTCCCCTGCGCGTCCCGTCATCTTCTTCCCCTTCCCGTGCGCACCGTTTTTTGCTTTGATGATCGGCTCGTAGAAAAGATTGGCGAGATTGTCAACGTGCCGGTCGCCTCGTAGGATCACGTCACCGCCGCGCCCGCCATCGCCGCCGTCGGGGCCGCCTTTCGGGACAAATTTCTCCCGCCGAAAACTGACGCACCCGCGCCCGCCTTTGCCGGCTTGTACGAAAACTTTAACCCGATCGACAAACATGGCTGGCCGGCGTTACATGGTTAAAACGTTGAATGGTGAAGCGGTGTGGCGCCAATTCCAAAAGCACTTCAATGTTTCAACGTTTCATACAATTTCTTTGTTTTTGCCGCAGTCGCCGCCCAACTAAAGTTCTCTTCAGATCGCTTGCGCCCGGCCTTGCCAAATTGTTCGCGTAATTGCCGGTCTTTCATTAATTGATTGATACGCGCAGCGACGTCTCGCGCGAATTTTTCGGGATTTGTTGCTTCAAACGGGCTTTCTTTCATTTGGTCAAGTGGAACCAGAAAACCCGTTTTACCATCAACAACGACCTCTTTGATTCCGCCGACGGCGCTTGCGACGACGGCAGTTTCGCAGGCCATCGCTTCGAGATTAATGATGCCGAACGGCTCGTAGATGGACGGGCAAACGAATACCGCCGCGTGCGAGTAAAGTTCGCAGGCCGTCTTTTGATCGACCATTTCGTCGATCCAGATGATTCCTGGCCGCTGCGCCTTTGCACGTTCTACGGCGGTTCTCGTTTCCGCTGCCATGGCCGGAGTGTCTGGCGCGGCGGCGCAAAGCACGATCTGAAAACCGCGATCCATGAATTGGATTGCGCGCATCAGATGTTGGAACCCCTTTTGGCGCGTGATCCTGCCGACAAACAGCAAGTACGGGGTATCAGGATCAATGCCATAATGCTTGAGCGCGGCAATTGAATCCACCTTCCGGTATTGGTCCAGATCGATTCCATTATGAATCACATGCACCACCGCCGGATCAACGTCGAACAGGCGCCCGATATCGCGCTTCGTCTCGCTAGAGACGGCGATGATCGCATCCGCCATTTCCAATGCGGTTTTCTCTACCCAAAGCGAAAAGTCATAGCCGCCAGCGAGCTGTTCGCGCTTCCATGGTCGAAGCGGCTCGAGCGAATGGACCGTAACGACAAGCGGAATGCCATAATTCTTTTTTGCAAGAATCCCGCCAAAATGGGTGTACCACGTGTGACAGTGCACCAGGTTGGCATCGATGTCAGTGGTGTTGAAATCGATGCATCGCCGCACTGTGCCAAAAGCGGAGCGCAGTGGTTTCGGGCAAGTGAAATTGCTCGTGTCGAGTTCGAAGCCGATGACCTTGAGGTTGCCTTCTTCAAGATGCTGGTCGCCAAAGCAGCGCACTTCAACCGGCATCGTCTTTGCAAGCTCGCGCGAGAGATAAGCCACGTGCACACCCGCACCGCCATAGATGTGCGGCGGATACTCATTTGTGAGGAAAAGAACTTTCATGCGCCTTTAGGTGTTTTCCGGGCGCGTGTGTCAAGCGCCGAATCAGCCGCGTTTGACACAAAAGACCTACTTGGCGCGTACTAGCAGCACGGGCACATCGACCGCGTGACGAACCTTGTCTGCAGTTGCGCCGTAAAGGATGTCGCTGATGAAACGATGCCCGTGCGTTGTCATGGCGATCAGATCCACATCTCTTTCGCGGGCGAGCTTGATGATTTCGTCGGACGGTTCGCCGAGCGCCAAGACAGCATCGCATGTGAAGCCTTCTTTCGTGAGCTCACGCCTCCGCGTTTCCAAATACGCGCGGTCGTCTTTCATCTCTTGGCTCTCGGCGAGCTTGAGTTGCTGAAAATTCCGGGCTACCCAGCCGTCGGCCACGTGAACCAGGAACAACTTCGCGCCAGTTATGCGCGCAAGAGGTTTGATGTGCGTCAGGACGGTCTCATCAGCGGCGCTGTTCTCGAGCGGAATCAGAATGTGTTTATACATTTTAATGTGTCGGAACCGGAATGTGGAAGAAACCGTAGAGCGATTTGAGCGCTGCGTCGGGCAAAAACGTGTCCAGAAGCAGTTTCACATTAAGCAAAATAATAATCCCCGCTGTCGTCCAGCCGAGAATTTTCAGCCAAAGCCGATTAGCAAACTCACCCATTTTCGCGCGTTCGCCGGTAAATCGCATCAACGGCCATACCGCGAAGCCGAGCTGCATGCTTAGCGCGACCTGGCTCGCCACGAGGAGATCGGTGGTTTTGCCTTCACCAAAAATGCTGATCACAAGCACAGCTGGAACAATAGCGATGAGCCGCGTGATCAGCCGGCGCAGCCAGGGTTTGAGGCGGAGATTAAGAAAACCTTCCATCACGATTTGACCGGCGAGTGTGCCGGTAAGGGTCGAGTTCTGCCCGGACGCAAGCAGTGCGATCGCAAAGAGCATGCTCGCCACGCCGACACCGAGCAGCGGACTCAGCAGCCGGTAGGCATCTTGAATTTCGGCGACGTCTCGATGGCCAGACCAATGAAAAACCGCCGCGGACAGAATCAGAATCGCTGCGTTGATGAACAGCGCAAACATGAGCGCGAACGTTGAATCGATCGTGGCAAACCTGATCGCCTGGCGCTGACCGATCGGGGTCTGCTCGAATTTTCGCGTCTGCACGATCGACGAGTGCAGATAAAGATTATGCGGCATCACTGTTGCTCCGAGGATGCCGATGCTGACATAGAGCATTCCCTGATTTGCGACGATATGCGGCGACGGCACGAACCCCGACAAAATGCCAGTTATGCTTGGTTGTGAGAAAATGAGTTCGGCTGCGAAACAGCTGCCGATAACGGCAATGAGCGTAATGACAATCGCCTCAATGTAACGAAATCCTTTCGTTTGCAGATATAACACGAGCATCACGTCCGAGGCGGTAATGAGGCAACCCCACACCAATGGAATTTTGAATAGCAATTGCAATCCGATTGCTGAACCCACGACCTCAGCCAGATCGCACGCGGCGATGGCCAGTTCGCATAGGATCCAAAGGAACCAGACCATCGGCGTTGAATAATGATCGCGGCACGCTTGCGCGAGGTCCCGTCCTGTGGCGATCCCCAGTTTGATACAGAAATGTTGGAGCAAAATCGCCATGAAGTTCGAGACGATGATCACCGCCAGCAGGGCGTAGCCGAACTTTGCGCCACCAGCCAAATCCGTCGCCCAGTTGCCCGGGTCCATGTAACCTACCGCCACCAGAAAACCTGGGCCTGAGAACGCGATCAGCTTCCGCCAGAACGAGGCCGTCACCGGCACAACCACGCTGCGGTGCACTTCCGGGAGCGAAACTGCGCCTGTGGATCTTCGCCAGATGCGCACCGGTTCCCGCACTACAGCGCTCCTGGATCGATTCATAAGCTAGGCAATCCTAACTTACTTTATCGACTCCGGCTATGACTTGCCAGGTACTGGTGTGTGCGCCGCAGCGTCGCTCAATTTCTTAAAGTGAAGTTGCTCGACGCGGCGACCATCGGCTTGTGAAACGGTCACCAGATAATTGTCGATGTTGACTTGCTCGCCTGTCTTCGGCAGATGGCCAAGTAGATGAGTAACATAACCGCCGATGGTGCTTACATCCGTGCTCTCTAGCTCAAGCTTGACGAGATCGTTCAGTTCATAAAGTCCGAGCGCTCCGTCCACGCTGAATTCATTCGCGCTAATCTTGCGAAACTCTTCCTTCTCAAAATCGAACTCGTCCTGAATATCGCCGACCAACTCTTCCAGTACATTTTCAAGCGTAACCATCCCGACAGTGCCGCCGAATTCATCTACCACGATCGCGAGATGCGCGTGCTTGCTCAGGAATAACTTCAGCAAAGTCTCCAGCGGCATCATCTCGGGCAGCGGAATCAGATCGCGCTTGATCTTCAACAGATCAGGGTGCGGATCGCGCATCGTGGGAAGCAGTTCCTTGATGTGAATGAGGCCCACAGTGTTATCGAGATTTTCGCGACACAGCGGAAAGCGCGTATGACGAGATTCGATGGCCTTTTTCACGTTGGTTTCGAAATCATCCTCCAAGTCGAGGTAAACGATTTCACCGCGCGGCGTCATAATGTCGCGCACGACGCGGTCGCGCAGGTCGAGCACGTTCATGAGCAAGCTGCGTCCGAGCGGCGAGACTTCTTTCGATTTTTCACTTTGCTCAAGGATTAGGCGCAATTCCTCTTCAGTGTGCGCCAACTCCGCCGCCGGCACCGGTGGTCGACGTAGCACGGTCCGCAAAAGAAAATTCGAAGATTTGTGCAACAGCCAAATGGCTGGTTTGAAGACAACGTAAAACGCGCCCAATAGGCGAACTAGGCGCAGAGTGGCAGACAGCGGATTAGCAATCGCCGTGTACTTTGGGCCGAGCTCACCGAAGACGATGTGCAAGAAAGTGATGCCTACAAACGCAAGCGTGATCGACACCGAGGTCACGAACGCATGCGAGTAAATGTGCAGCACTGCAAAAAACGGCGAAAGCATTTGTGCCAGAAATTGTTCGCCTAGCCAGCCCAGCGCCAGACTCGCCAGCGTAATGCCGAGCTGCGTCGCCGACAGATAAGCATCGAGATGGCTACGCACATGTTTGGCAAATTGCGCGCGTAGGTTACCCTCGTCCGCTAACGCATCGAGTTGACTCATGCGCACTTTGACGATGGCGAACTCGCACGCCACAAAAAATCCGTTCAACCCAACGAGTGCTGCGATAATCGTCAGTTTACCAAGGAGAATTCCGGGCGGATCCCAATGCTGGGCGATTGCTTCGGCAATTGGCACCAGAGCGAGGGGAAAAGTCGGCATGCTCATCTAAGCAACCCGTCGCGGCGGATTAACGTCGCACAGCAACTTGGCAGAGAAATTTTACCAGCTGGACTTGGTTACGCCAGGGATCAAGCCTTGCGAAGCCAGTTCTCGGAAGGTCAGACGCGACATCTTGAACCGGCGAATAAAGGCGCGCCGGCGTCCGGTAACTTCGCACCGGTTCACCACACGCGTCGGGCTAGCATCACGCGGTAACTGCGTGAGGCCGGTATAATCTTTTTTCGCCTTTAACTCCGCGCGCAACGCGGCGTATTTTTTGACCGTTGCACGCTTGCGTTCGTTGCGATTGATCCAGGCAGTCTTAGCCATAAAAGAGTGCTGACTATAATGCCGGCCCTACAATTTGCAACGGCGCCCAGGCGCGATTAGCCCAAAGCACCTGCCCGTCGCCTTTGTTTGACCAGCGCGCTGGTGGATCGGCGGCCAACGGGGCGAGCAGCGTTGCGTTTTTGCCTGACTGCTTGCGTCCGGCTGAGACTATCTTGCAAAACCTTAACCAGATCAACCACGTTGGTCGGCACCGGAGGGGCTGGCGCTTTCGTGGTGATTTCTTTGTGCTGCGTCTTTTGTTCGATCATCTCCATCAAAGCATTCCGGTATTCGTCGCGATATTTTTCCGGCTCCCAGGAAACAGTCATACTTTCGATGAGCGCCTGCGCCATTTTATATTCCTTATCGCTAACAGCTGTAGTGGAACCGTTCTTTAAAATCTCAGCGCTTAGAATCTCACTGGCGAAGTGCATCAGCTCGAGAATCAGGAACAGGCCGTCGGGCTTAACGGCGGCGAGATGCTCGCGGTTGCTGATCACAACCTTGGCAATACCGATCTTGCCTGTCCCGCTGAGCGCCTTGTGCAAAACTGCGTAGGCTTTTTCCCCACCCTTTTGCGGTTCGAGGAAGTATGGCCTGTAGAAAAACTTCGGATCGACTTGTTCCAAATCCACGAAATCAGTGATATCGATCGAATGCGTGGACTCGATCCGCACCTTTTCGAAGTCCTCATCCTTTAGAACAACATAACGGCCGCGCTCGTATTCAAAGCCCTTCACAATTTGGTCGGCTGGAACTTCCTTCGAATCTGCTTCTGCCACCTTCTTGTATCTAATGGGGCTGAGATCGCTGGAACGAAGCTGCCGGAAGCTAAGCTTCTCCTCACGCGTGGCCGGGTAGACCGCCACCGGAATATAAACCAGCCCGAAGCTGATGCTGCCTTTCCAGATGGGACGCATAGGGTTGCGAATCCCTCCTTTCACACAGCAGTCTTGCCATGTCAACCCTGCTGCCCGGCTTGGGATCGCCCTTGTAGCTTTGGGCTGCCTATCACCGAATTGCCTTGCAACTTGCGCAAACAGCCTGATGCTAAGGTTCGTTATGAGCTTCCTCGCCAGTTTCATGAACTTGGCAGGGCCGGATTTAATCATCATCCTGCTGATCATTCTCGTTTTGTTCGGCGCAAAGAAACTACCGGAACTCGCCCGCGGAATGGGCCAGGCGGTAAAGGAGTTTCAAAAAGCAAAGGACGAATTCAGCGACGAACTGCATAAGGCCGAAAAGTCTGAGACAGAAACTGCCAAGTCCGACGTGAAACCGGCACAATCCACGGTTCCGCGAAGCGAGAACCAATCTTCAGCTAGCGTGACGGCCCCGCAGCCAACTGAAGCAGTTGCGCCCGGCGACAAAGCCGATCAGGTGTAGCCTTCGAAAGCGACGCGAGGACGCGTGCGCGTTTGACCCGACACGCGATTTACGGCAAAATCGCGGGTCGCTTATGTCTGAATCCAATTTGCGCGCCCAAATTAAGGAAATGCTTGTGAAAAATCTGATGCTGCAAGTTACTCCTGAGCAGATCGGCGATGATTTACCACTTTTCGGCCCAGATGGACTCGGCTTGGATTCCATTGACGCGCTCGAGCTGGTGGTGAGCATGGAAAAAACATTTGGAGTCGGCGTGCCCAGTTCCGACGTAGCTAGTAAAGCGCTTCGAACTGTAAATACCATTCACGATTACATTCTCGAAAAACGCGCGGCAGCTGCTTAGGTTGTGCCGGGCACGCAGGCGTCGCGCTTCATTCTTTTCTCAGGGCGATGTGTCGGGATTACAAATGAGATCCTTCAAGATCTCACGCATATGACGGATGGGCAGCGAATAGTGTCCGGCGTCATCAACGAAACGCGCTTTGCAGTTCGGCAATCGTTTTGCAACCTCCTCCGCCAAGTGAACGGAGAAAGCGCGGTCCTCTTTCCCATGCCATAATCGAACCGGCACCTGCACAGCTTCAATGGCAAAGCCCCACGGCTGCGCATAAATTTGTGCGTCAGCCATCACGCCTTCAGCCGAGCCGCGCCAAGCGCGCCGTTGGCTTTCAAAAATGGCTTCGAACGCCGCTGCATCCCGCAAGCTTTCTGCATCGCACGGCCGTAACATTAACATTTTTAAGAGCAGCGGACGAAAGCGCACAGGCGGCCGCAACGACAGAACCAGCCGCGCGAGATAAAATAATCTGCGCAAGAGTTGTGGTCGGGTTCGATGAAGTGCCAGCATCCACCGGTAAAGTGGGAGCAATCCCTCGGCCTCCAAAAGTTCCGCCATTGGAGGCGCGCCACCTACTATGGCGATTGCCTGCACGCGCTGAGGCATCGCAACGGCTGTCGCATAAGCGTACGGTGCGCCGCCGGATATCGCGAGCATTCGAAACTCGCGGACACCGAGATGCTCAACGATTCGTTCAACAACGCGTGGCCAATCGCTCAACTTGCGATCCGGGCGCAAGCTCGAGGCACTGATGCCTGGTCGATCAGGTGAAATGATGCGAATACCGAGATCACGCGCTGGTTGGTCCGTGAGTCGCGCCATGGTACGTGAGCTCGGCCAGCCATGGCAAAACATCACCGGCGCTCCGTTTAGATCGCCGCATTCTTCAAAAGCAATAACGGCGCCATCTTGGAGTTGGACGAAGTTTTCGCTACTCATTTTGAACCGCCGGTAACTCTTTTATCGCTTGTATTGCAAGCCCCCGATCTGTAGTCCACAGTGTAGTTGCGAACTGGGCGCCGTGGCCTTTCGCAAGAATCCGTTATGAATGATTACTCACAACCTCGCCCAGGGAAAATCGAGTTGCATGGCAATGGGCTTGGCGTGCCATCAATGGAACAGGTCGAAAGGCGCGCGAGGGAGATTGCGATGATCGACGAGCGCAACCCGAATGAGTTTACCGAGGCGGATTGGAAACAGGCGCGCCGAGAATTGATGGGCGAGGAAAATAATACGCCGCCCGAGGAGACTCCCGATAATGCCGACCTGACGGAAGAATGGAGTGTGATCGCCAGCTCCAAGGGTCACCGTATGCCGCGTCCCGGTACCGAGGAAGAAGAAACGGTTGGTGAACATTGCGTAATTGACGGCGTCGAGGAAGCGGCTCACGACCAGATGCTCGAAGCGCGTCGGGAAGAACTCCAACAAGAAGGAGAAATTCCTTGAGCCTGGCCTCAGCTGACGCCGCCACGGACACGGCAGCGGCGGAACGATTTCATTGGAAATCGAGCCGGGCGCGTGCTGAAAGCTTGCTTGCCCGTTTTCATCAAGTCAGAAATTTTACCAATGCGCTGTGCTCGGGCCTTGAACCAGAAGATTACGTCATCCAATCAATGCCCGACGTCAGCCCGACCAAGTGGCACCTCGCCCATACCACTTGGTTTTTCGAGACGTTTATCCTGAAAAAGTTCCTTGCGGGGTATCGGGCCGAAATTCCTGAATACGCTTATCTTTTCAATTCGTACTACAATGCTGCCGGCGACATGCACCGACGCGATCTGCGCGGATTGATTTCCCGCCCAACAGTGCAGGAAACACAGCGCTACCGCGCATCCATCGATTCGCACATTGACGATCTGCTTTCCGACGCTGATGAGAAGTTGCTGGATGAAATCGAGCCGATCCTTGTTTTGGGCATTCATCATGAACAGCAACATCAGGAACTGCTCATCACGGACATCAAGCACGTGTTCGCGCAAAATCCGCTCTACCCAGTCTTTCGCGAAGGTAGGGCGCGTCACTCCGTGCGCGCCGAAGAACGGACGGCAACGGAGTGCCGTCCCTACCAATTCATCGACTTCGAAGAAATCACGACAACTATCGGCCATGACGGCTGCGGATTTGCCTACGATAATGAAGGACCCCGGTATCAAGCGCTGGTCCCCGCATTTTCGCTCGCATCACGACCGGTAACAAACGGCGAGTACATCGAATTCATTAAAGATAGTGGCTACACGCGGCCGGAATTTTGGTTATCGCTCGGCTGGATAACGGTGAACGAACCCGCCTCAGGCGGATGGCAAGCGCCGCTTTACTGGACGAAACGCGACGGTGTTTGGTGGCACTTTACGCTCTCAGGTTTTCGCCCCGTCGATGAATCCGAGCCGGTGACGCACGTCAGTTATTTCGAAGCCGACGCGTATGCGAGCTGGGCGGGCGCGCGCCTTCCGACAGAGTTCGAATGGGAGCGCGCTGCGCTAGATTGTCCGATCGAAGGAAATCTTGTCGACACCGAACTGTTCCATCCAGTCGCTGTAGCGTCCGCTATCTCAGCGGAGAAGAGAGTGAAAGATCGCTCGCTTCACCAAATGTTCGGCGATGTTTGGGAATGGACGCGCAGTGCCTATTCGCCTTACCCCGGATATCGTGCCGCGCCAGGAGCGCTTGGCGAATACAACGGCAAATTCATGTGCAACCAGTACGTTTTGCGTGGCGGTTCCTGCGCCACCTCGCGCAGCCATATTCGCCCCACCTATCGCAATTTCTTTCAACCGGAAAAACGCTGGCAATTCACAGGGATCAGACTCGCACGCGATCCACAATGAATCGGTAGGGGCGCGTTGGGCAGAGTAGGCCGCTCTCAGCTCTCACAATGACTGGAGATTCCTTAGCCATCCCGCAACGAATTTCCCCGCCCGAAGCTGCGGATTTTCTCGCGGACGTTATCGCCGGACTTTCCGCCAGTCCGCGTACGCTTCCGTGCAAATATTTTTACGATGAGCGCGGCGCGGCCTTGTTTCAAAAAATTTGCGAGTTGCCGGAATATTACATCACCCGAGCCGAGATCGACATTCTGGATCGAAATCGCGCCGACATCGCGTCACACCTCGGACCAAACATCGAGCTGATCGGACTCGGCACCGGCGCCGGCACCAAGACTCGTATTTTGATCGAAGCGCTGGAGAGCCCGGCGGTTTACATCCCGGTGGATATTTCGGAAAAGCAATTATGCGAATCGAATGCTCTTTTTCGAGAAATTTTTCCTCACTTGGAAATCTTGCCTGTCTGCGCTGACTACCTGCAACCTGTGGTAATGCCTTCACCAAGCCGCAACGCCGTGCGCAACATTGTCTATTTCCCTGGATCGACCATCGGGAACTTCGAGCCGACCGAAGCGACAGACTTTTTGCGTCGCATAGCCAATGTTTGCAGGGAAAATGGCGGGCTGCTCGTTGGCGTTGATCTAAAAAAGGGCCCGCATATCCTCGAAGCCGCTTACAACGACAGCGCTGGCGTCACCGCGCAGTTCAATTTGAATTTGTTAGAGCGCATCAGCCGCGAGTTGGGCGCGGATTTTGATGTCGATCAATGGCAGCACCACGCGATCTACAATTCAAGCGCCGGCCGAATTGAAATGCACCTGATCAGCGAAATCGATCAGTTTGTTCACGTTGACGAGCGCAAGTTTCATTTTCGTCGAGGCGAAAAAATCATTACTGAGTTTTCCTACAAATACGCACCGGAAGAGTTTGCCGCACTCGCCAGCCACGCCGGATTCGAATTTGTTCAGATGTGGACTGACGACGCGCGCTTGTTCGGCGTTTTCTATTTTGTGACCGCAGAGTGATGCAGACAATCCTGTCTGCCCAGTAGCGCGTTTACACAGCAAGAACTTGCAGGCAGGATTGCTTGCATCACTCGCCAGCAATGAGCGCTCTCGTTCAACTCGTAGATGTCAGCAAACGCTATGCAGATGCTGTCGCGCTGCAGCCGACGAATCTCTCGGTCGAGCGCAGCAAGACCACCGTGCTAATCGGGCCGAGCGGCTGTGGGAAATCAACGTTGCTACGATTGATCATTCGTTTGATCGAGCCGGACTCCGGCTGCATCGACTTCGGCGGAAAACCGATTAGCCCCGATAACATTAACTCTCTTCGCCGCCGGATTGGTTACGTCATCCAGGAAGGCGGGCTGTTCCCGCACCTGACTGCGCGCGCCAATGTCGTGTTGATGGCGCGTCACGTTGGAAAATCCCAAAAGGAAATGCAGAAGCGGCTGCTCGAATTGTGCGAGCTGACAAGATTTTCCGGCAACCTGCTCCCGCGATATCCCGTCGAACTTTCAGGTGGCCAACGGCAGCGCGTCAGCTTGATGCGCGCGTTGATGCTCGCACCCGAACTGTTGTTGCTGGACGAACCGCTCGGCGCGCTGGACCCATTGGTACGCGCTTCTTTGCAAAAGGATCTCAAGGAAATTTTCGTGCGCTTGGGGCAGACGGTGCTCTTCGTCACTCATGATTTAGCGGAAGCGATTTATTTCGGTGACGAAATCGCGCTCATGAACGAAGGCCGGGTCGTGCAAAAAGGCACAGTCGCCGATCTCCGCGACAAACCCGCGAACGCGTTTGTTTCAGAATTCATCAACGCGCAACGCGGAATCGCGACTCTATGAATCGAATCAGGAAAGCAGGAACACAGGAGACGGCTGAATCTGGAAACCAGGAATCCAGAAAAGGAAATTCAAGAATTCCGTTTTCCCTGGTTTCCTGGCTTTCAGATTTTCTCCTGATTCTTTCCTGCCTTCCTGTTTTCCTGATTCATTCTTCTTCTGCTGCCGATGTCGTGATCGGCTCAAAAAAATTCACTGAGTCGTACGTGCTTGGCGAAATCGCCAAACGCACGCTAACCGATGGCGGCATCCCGGCGGAACATCGTCAGGGCATGGGCGGCACGATCATCCTCTGGCAAGCGCTGCGCGGCACACAAATCGATGCCTACCCGGAATACACCGGCACAATCGCGCAGGAGATTCTAAGAACAAATCACGAGCCGTCGTTCGATGAAATTTGCGATGCGCTCGCGAAACTCGGTGTGGGCATGACGAAGCCGCTCGGGTTCAACAACACTTACGCGCTGGTGATGCGACGTAGCGACGCGCAACGACTCGGGGTGGGCGCCATCAGCGATCTTCAAAAATATCCCGAGCTCAAGATTGGACTCACGCACGAATTTTTGGATCGGCAGGACGGCTGGCGTCCCTTGCGCGAGCGTTATCTGCTTCCTCAGCAGGACGTCCTCGGCATCGATCACGCGCTCGGTTATAGCGCGTTGGCCAACGGATCGATTGACGTAAAGGACGCCTACTCGACGGACGCGAAGATAGAACAAAATGATCTGGTTGTTCTCGACGACGACCTTCAATTTTTTCCAAAGTATGAGGCGGTCTTCTTGTTTCGATCCTCGATGCCCCCGGATGCAATTGCTGCTTTGCGACACATGGAAGGAACGCTGGATGAAAAACGGATGATTCGCCTCAATGCGGAAGCGGAGCGCACGAAAAATTACACGAGAGCGGCAGATTTGTATTTTGAGCGAGGCGCAAGATCGGCGAATACCGTTGGCGAATCCTTTCTGCACAAGCTCGCGCGCTGGACACTTCGCCATCTTCAACTCGCCGGATTTTCGCTGCTGCTTTCGGTGATCTTCGGCATCCCGCTCGGCATCGTTGCCAGTCGCGGCGGACCGATTGGCCAGGGTATTCTCGGTTTTGCCGGCATTGTGCAAACAATTCCATCACTCGCGCTGCTCGCCTTGCTTGTGCCTCTTCCGTTTTTCGGAATTAGCGCGCGCACCGCCATCGCCGCGCTTTTTCTTTACGGGTTGCTGCCGATCGTGCGCAACACGGCCAGCGGCTTGCAGGATATCCCGCGATCGCTGCGCGAATCCGCCATTGCATTGGGACTCAGCCCAATGACGCGGCTCTGGGAAATTTATCTGCCGATGGCATCACGCTCGATCCTGTCTGGAATCAAAACTAGCGCCGTGATCAATATCGGCACCGCCACGCTCGCGGCATTAATCGGCGCCGGAGGCTTGGGCGAGCCGATCTTGAGCGGACTCAACCTGAACGATCACGTAACGATTCTGCAAGGCGCGATTCCGGCGGCCTTGCTGGCACTGTTGGTGTAATGGTTTTTCGATTTGCTCGATCGCATCCTGATTCCAAAAGGGCTGCGAATTTAGAGTAGCGCGAGCGTCCTCGTTCGCCACAGGACGAATCCGCCGCGGCGGACTTGTATGCGGCGTTTTGTCGCAAGCTTGGAAGCTTGCGCTACATTTATTAATGCCAATTGCGTCAATCAATCCAGCGACCGGCGAAAAGCTGAAGGAGTTTTCTCCGCTTGACGATATGGAAATTGAGAAGCGCCTTGTGCGCGCCGAAAAGGCGTTCAAAAAATATCGCCGAACTACATTCACTCAGCGCTCGGAACTTTTGCATGCTGTCACGGAGTTGCTGTTCCAGGAAAAGAAAAGGTTTGCGGAGATCATCACCATTGAGATGGGAAAATTGTTTCGCGATTCTGTCGCAGAAATCGAGAAATGCGCGCGCGGTTGCCGGTTTTATGCTGAGAATGGCGAGCGATTTTTGGAGGATGACGTAGCGCAGACCGATGCCGCTGAAAGTTACGTGCAGTACCAACCGCTCGGACCGGTGCTCGCGATCATGCCGTGGAATTTTCCGTTCTGGCAAGTATTTCGATTCGCAGGTCCAGCGCTATTGGCGGGTAACGTCGGGCTGCTCAAGCATGCATCGAATGTCCCGCAGTGCGCGCTGGCCATTGAAGAAATCTTTTGCCGCGCCGGATTCGATGACGGCGTTTTCCAAACGCTGCTGATCGAACCGGACCAGGTGGAAAAAGTGATCGTCGATCCGCGCGTGAAAGCAGTGACGCTAACGGGCAGTGAAAAAGCGGGAAGCGCAGTCGCCAGCACGGCCGCGCGCGAGATCAAGAAAAGCGTGCTTGAGCTTGGCGGGAGCGACGCGTTCGTCGTAATGCCCAGCGCAGACTTCGAGAGCGCACTAGGCACTGCAGTCAAAGCACGCATCATTAACACCGGGCAATCATGCATCGCGGCAAAGAGATTTATGATCGCGGATCAGATTTACGACGAGTTTCTCAATCAGTTCGTTGCGCGCATGCGCGCGCTCAAGGTCGGCGACCCCATGGATCCGGCGACTGACCTTGGTCCACTCGCGACGGAACAAATCCTGCGAGGCGTGCACGATCAAGTTCAGAAAACCATCGCCGCAGGGTCAAAATTACTGACCGGTGGAAATCGCATTCATGGCCCGGGATTTTTCTACGAGCCAACTGTTCTTGTCGATGTGCCCAAAGAATCGCCCGCGTACCGCGAGGAAGTGTTCGGCCCCGTCGCATCCATTTTCCGTGTGCGTGATGCCGCCGAGGCAATCGAACTGGCAAACGATACCACGTTTGGCCTCGGCTCGAGCGCCTGGACCAACGACCGCGAAGAGCAGAAACTCTTCGCGTCTGAGCTGGACGCTGGAATGGTTTTCATCAACGCCATGGTCGCGTCCGATCCGCGTCTGCCCTTTGGCGGAGTAAAACATTCCGGTTTTGGCCGCGAGCTCGGCGCCGCCGGTATCCGCGAATTCACAAATACCAAAACGATCTGGATTTCGTGACCTCTATCAAAAGCAAGCAGTGACTCGGTTTCTTGCGCTATGACTGCCAAGGAGGAATGCGAGAAGCTCATGAACGAAATGCTGCCACTAGCCGAAAAGATGCTGGCGGAATTTGGTGAGTTTATCCCATACGGCGGATACATGAAGGACAATGGAGAAATCGTTCACGTGGGCGCCAAAAAACCTGAAACCGATCGACCGAAATCAAATGATTTGATTGAAATACTCAAAAGCTCGTTTCGGAACTTGGCAGATTCGGACCAATGCAAGGCAACTGCGATCGTATTTGATGTTGTCATTCCTTTACCGGATCAAGATCGGAAAAGCGACGCGATCCAGATATGTCTCGACCACATAGCGAATTATTCAGCCGAAGTGTTCTTACCGTACGAACTGATCGACGGACGGGTGGGTTATGGCGAAATGTTCGCGCAAGAAGGAAAATATGAACTTTTTGGTCGCGAGACGAACCTTTGATTCTCCCTCAAAAAGCACGTGACAGTTCCTTAGACGAGAAGATCTTTCGCAAACCGGAAGCCTGTTCGCGAGTAACCAAGCACCTCATAAAATTGGTGTACCTCGTCGCGCGCGAATCGCGTTGTTAGACTCACTCGCGTAACTTGTCGCTTCAGCAAGTCTTTCTCAGCTGCTGAAATGAGCGCGCGGCCGATGCCGCTTCGTCGCTGTTTCTTCGAAACTACCAACGCGATAATTTTCCCGAAAGATCGTTATGCTCGTGGCTGGCGTGCGTCAGCGTGCCAATCATCCCGCAAATTTGAGCGTCGGTCTCGGCGACAAATGTGCGGAAGCCCTTATCGCTTAAGATGGATTTCAAACGTTGTCGCATTTCGGCGATCGTTGTCTCGTAACCGAGTTCGCACATGAGCGATGCAAGCGCCGGCGCGTCGCTCAATTTAGCTTCCCGAACTTTGGCAGTGAGTCTTCTGTGGTGGCAGCCGTGTCGGCTGCGAGGTCTCATTGCCATGCAGGCGACACGCCTGCCTCTACAGTGGCACTGATCCAATCGCCACTAGTCATTCGCGCCGTAGTCTCTCAAGCGCGGCAACAACTGCTCGAGGATCGTCGCCACTGACTCATCGATAGTTTGCTGATCGGTGTGCACGACGATCTCTGGGTCGTCCGGCGCTTCATAGGGCGCATCGATTCCAGTGAACTCGCGGATCTCTCCGGCCCGCGCTTTTTTGTAGAGATTCTTGGGATCCCGCGCTTCGCAAACTTCCAGCGGCGCGTCAACAAATACTTCGATAAACTCCGCGTTGCCTTCAAGCGCGATTTCGCGCGCGCGCCGGCGATCCATCCGATAAGGCGAGATGAACGCGGTGATTACGACCGTACCGGCGTCGGCCATCAGTTTTGCCACTTCACTAACGCGGCGAATGTTCTCCATCCGATCGTCTGGCGAGAAGCCAAGATTCGAGGTCAACCCGTGCCGGATATTGTCGCCGTCCAGCACGTAGGTGTGCATGCCACGATGGAACAGATCGCGTTCGAGCGACTGCGCAATGGTCGATTTCCCGGCGCCGGAAAGTCCGGTCAACCAGATGACTGCTCCCCGATGGCCGGTTCGAAGCGCCCGTTCCCGGGCTGTAATCTTTTCCTCGGTCCAGAAAATATTTTTGCTCTTTGCGACGGTTCGGTCCGTATACACGCCGCCGAAGATCGTGCCGCCACCGCAGATTTGTCCGTCGTCTATAATAACGAAGCGGCCCAGATTGGGAATGCGATCATGATTGTCGATGACGAGTGGCGCGCGCGTCTGAATTGTAGCTCTGCCGATCTCGTTTCGCTCCAATTGTTCGCGCCCGTCGCCTTTTGTCTCGAGTGTAGATGAATCCGTGACCTGCTCGATGGAAGCGATCTGACATTTCACCTGTTGTGTCGCCAGACGCAGCTCATAAGAATGTCCAACCCGCAGCGGTTCGCGTACGATCCAGAACAGGTCCGCATGAAAACGGTTCGTCTCGATCGGGGTTTCGTTCTGATGCGATGCTACATAGCCGCGCTCGACGAAAATCTGTTCGCTAAGAGTGATGCCGATCGAATCTCCAGCGACGGCGGGACCATTTTCCGGCCCGTTCCAGCATTCGATAGTTGCGACAATCGACGACTTGTTTGCTGGCGAAAATATTAATTCGTCCCTCACCCTGAGCGTTCCCGTCTCAATTCGGCCCGCGATGATACGCCGTCCGTCGAAGCGATAAACATCCTGAACACAGAACCGCAGAGGAAGATCGACATCGCCCTTTTGCGCCTCCAAGAGGTCGAGCGCCTCGAGCACACTCGCAGCGCAGTACCATTTCATTTTCATACTGGCACGTGCGACGTTCTCGCCCTCCTTTGCTGATGCCGGGATAAATGTGTGCGCGCTTAGTCCAAGTTCCTGAAGAAACTTCTGGTACTCCTGCTCGATCTGGCGAAATCGGTTTTCAGAGTAACCGACGAGATCCATTTTGTTCACGACCACAATGACCTGCTTGATGCCAAGCATGCTGAGCAGATAAGCGTGGCGGCGGCTCTGCTCGCGCACGCCCTCGTCCGCGCCGATGACGAGGATCGCTGCGTCCGCTCTCGACGCGCCGGTGATCATGTTTTTCAAAAATTCCTTGTGCCCAGGCGCGTCGATGATGGCATAACGGCGACGCGCTGTTCGGAACGGAATCTCAGTCGTATCGATGGTGACATTTTGCTTCTGCTCCTCCAAGAGCGCATCGAGCAGGAACGCATATTCGAACTGCATTCCTTCAGCTGCGCAGGCCTTCTTGATTTCTTCGATCTTGCCTTCCGGCAGAGAACCAGTGTCGTGCAAAATGCGACCAATCAGCGTGGACTTACCGTGATCGACATGACCGACGAAGACGACCTTGAGCTTCGGCTCAATGTCTGAAGTTGGACGTTGAGCGTTGGACGTTGAGCGTTGGGCGTTTGCTTTTCCGATCATAAGAATCCTTTTGCCCTCAATTTCTGCATCGCGTTGCGCTCGTAATGATCCTGCGCGCGCCCGGCACGCTCGGTTGTTTTCGTCGCTTCCAGCTCGGCAATGATTTCATCGATCGTGGATGCGTTGCTTTCGATGGGGTGCGTGATGGGACTGCATCCTAGCGAGCGAAAACGTTTTCCTTTCCGCGCAAAATACATTTGGGGAATGGGAATGTTTTCTCGCTGGATGTAACGCCAGATATCGACCTCGGTCCAATCAAGCAACGGCTGCACGCGAACATGTTCGCCTTTTGCGGCTGTGGTTACGAATTGGCTCCAGAATTCGGGTGGCTGATCTTTGTAATCCCATTCGAACTGCGCGTTGCGCGGTGAAAAATATCTCTCCTTCGCGCGAGTGGGATCCTCGTCACGCCGAATACCGGTGATGAGCGCGTCCCATTTGTATTCCGCGAGGGCTTGTTGCAGCGCGACCGTTTTTAATTCATGCGTCACTGTCACTGGATCATGCGTCTCGTACCCGATCCCGCGTGCACGCGCTTCCGTATTGACCTTCACAATCAGATTCAAGTTGTGATACTTTGTCGCCCATTCGCGAAACTCCAGCATCTCTGGAAATTCGTAAGCCGTGTCGATGTGCAGAACCGGAAATGGCACGCGCCCGAAGAACGCTTTACGCGCCAGCCAAACGAGAACATTTGAATCCTTACCCATCGACCATGGCATGGCGATATTTTTGAAGGCCTGATACGCCTCGCGAAAAATAAAAATGCTCTGGTTCTCAAGTTGGTCGAGGTATGTGCGGTTCAATGCCGTCATGAGCTGGTTTAAGGGACTACAGAATTAGCCACAGATGAACACAGATTTACACAGATTCATCTTCAGGGCGGTTCAATGTATTCTTTTCGTAATCTGTGTTTCATCCGTGTCAATCTATGGCTCGTTTTCCCTTGCGAGGGCGGAGGGTGATCTTACTGTTCGCTGATGCCGGAAACTCACTCGACAGCGTACGATTCCAAGATCGAAGGCAACGTGATTTTTACGCGGTTCGATGCGGCGCTCAACTGGGTGCGAAAGAATTCGCTCTGGCCAATGCCGATGGGCCTAGCCTGTTGCGCGATTGAGTTGATGGCGACGGCTGCATCGCGTTTCGATATTGCCCGATTCGGCGCAGAAGTGATGCGTTTTTCGCCGCGGCAATGCGATGTGATGATTGTAGCCGGCACTGTCACCTACAAAATGGCGCTCGCCGTGAAAAGAATTTATGAGCAAATGCCGGAACCGAAATGGGTCATCGCCATGGGCGCATGCGCGTCCACCGGCGGCATGTATCGCTCCTACGCAACGCTACAGGGAATCGACCAGCTGATTCCAGTGGACGTTTACATCTCCGGTTGTCCGCCGCGTCCGGAAGCGCTGCTGGCGGGTCTGATGAAACTACAGGAGAAAATTTCCCGGGAACGCTCGTTCAGAACCCAGAAGCCGGAACTGGCAGAAAAATTCGGACTCGTCTCGTAAAATGTTCTTACGCGTGTCGTCCCGAGTGGAACGAGGGATCTCGCACAGACTCGTGACGTATTCGTGATCCGATGTATGTTGTCGGTTCGAATGAGAGATTCTTCGCTCCGCTCAGAATGACAGCCTGCCTATGAACGGCCAAGATTTGCTCGACTCGCTGGGCAAATCGTTTGGCCCAAAAATTCACCGCGAGACTGAATTTCGCGGTGAGACCAGCATCACGATTGCCGCCAGCGACCTCCGCGAGATCGCAAAGTTTTGCCGCGACGAACTTTCGTTCGACTATTTGCTCGACATCACCAGCATCGACAACTTCGGAGAAGAACCGCGCTTCGAAATCGTTTATCATCTTTACTCGATGCCGCATGGCATTCATCTGCGCTTGAAACTAAAAGTTCCGGAAGAAGCCGGGGCGAGTGATACTGTTTCGGACATTTGGCCGACAGCGAACTGGCACGAGCGCGAGATTTACGACATGATGGGCGTCAAGTTCAACGGGCATCCCGATCTGCGACGAATCTTAATGTGGGAGGGCTATCCATACTTTCCGCTGCGAAAAGATTTCCCCTTGGAAGGATTGCCAAGCGAAATGCCCGATGTCGCTTTCACGAAAGTGACGCCAATGGAAGGTGGTCCGTTCGTCACCGTCCCGAGCATGGCTACGTCCAAAGATCGTGAGCCCCGCGCTCGCCCGCCAGAATTGTAAATTCCCGCAGAGGGAGACTTCCACGAATTCGACTACGATGCCGTTCTGTTCTTGAAACATTCATGTTTTTCTCGTTCTGTCGCTTTAGCATCGCTCTACTTGCGATTGCCATATTCTTCACCTGCTCTATTCAATTGCTAGCGGGTTCAAACAACGTCTTGAAGATTGCAGTGACTCAGAATGGCAATGTGACCGCAAATGGGAAGCGAGCTACACTTGCAGAATTAGCTCACGCTTGCCGTGACCTTGCCAAACAGAAGGGCGAGGTCTGGTACTATCGTGAAGCACCGAAAGAGGATCCGCCGCCAATCGCACTAAAAGTTTTGGAGATCGTAACGCGTTACGACTTACCGATTCGCCTTTCAAGCAAACCCGACTACTCCGATAGCATCAATGAGAAGGGTGAGTCGGTTCGAGTACGGTAGGTGTGAGCGGAACGCTCAATCTTTTCAAGCGGCTGAGACGGGCGGTGCGGTTTCGGGTTTTCGCGTAGCGGCCATTACGTCCGGACGCAAGATTTCGTCGCGTGGCGCTGCCGGCTTCTGTCCGGCCTTCGGATAAGCGATCCGGCTGTGCAACATTGATACAAGCGTGAATCGGAAACGGTCGGCGATGACTTTCAGTTCGCCGAGCGTCAGCTCGCAGTCGTCTAATTGCCGGTCGCTAATGCGTTCCTCGATCAACTCATTCACGAGCGCTTCGATTTTCTGGGGAGTTGGTTTCTCCAGACTTCGGGAGGCGCTTTCGACAGTGTCTGCCAGACTGACAATGGCGCTTTCCTTTGTTTGCGGTTTCGGTCCGCCATACCGAAAACTTTCTTCCTTCACCTCTGGAATATCGTCCTCGCGCAGCTTCATGATTTTGCCGCCTGCGCGCGCGTCCTCATGCTGCTGGAGCGCGCGTTGATAAAAATACCGCACGAGCGATGTGCCGTGGTGCTCCTGGATAATATCGATGATGCGCTGGTTTAACCGGTGCTTGAGCGCCAGATCGACGCCTTCCTTCACATGAGCAATGATGATCAGCGTGCTCATCGTCGGCGCGAGGTCATCGTGCGGATTGCGTTCGAAGCTCATGTTCTCGGTGAAGTATTCCGGCTTCACCAGTTTGCCGACGTCGTGGAAATAAGCGCACACGCGGCAAAGCGTCGCGTTTGCGCCGATCGCTTCCGCAGCGGCTTCGGCCAGATTGGCCACGACGAGGCTATGATGATACGTTCCCGGCGCTTCGATGGTCATGCGCCGCAACAACGGATGATTCAAATCCGACGCTTCCAGCCAGGAAATGTCCGTTGTGATTCCAAACAGATTCTCCAGCATCGGCAACGCGCCACCAACGATTGTCGCCGTGACGATGCCATTGCCGATGGCCAGAGCGCTTTGTAATCCGAGCATGCCCCAGTCATTGGCCGTTGGATAAAACCAATTGATCGGGCCAATCAGCCCAAACGTCAGCGACAACAGCCAGATCGCGAGCCCGACATAGAAACCAGCCCGGATCAATTTGCTGCGCCGTCGCACCTGTAACGTAAGAGAGACTGCGGTGAATCCGCTGATTAGACTGGTTATTAAAAGAGGTGCATCAATTGGACCGAACAACATGCTTCCCCATAGGCTTACGAAAAATGCGGCATAGAGGCCATGCTGCCGGCCGAGTAACACGCTTAACACGAGCGGCGCAAAGGCGTAGGGCGTAATCAAGCCGGCCATTTCCGGCTTCAAGAATCGATAGTTGCCGCTGTTACAAATCACCAGCAATAGCTTGGTGACGGCCAGTTGCACAAGAATAACGCCAAAAACGAGAAGGATTCGCGAGTTTTGCGAAAAACTCTTTGGCTGGTTAATCCAAAGCTGGGTAACCGCAGTAGCCAGAACCAGCAGGGCAATAACAAAATTCTTCGTCGGTTCCGGTTGTTTGCCACCAAACACGAGAAATGCGAGACCACCGGCAAACATCGCAAAGATCAGCACCTTGATGTAAGGCGAGTTTTCCAAGTTGCGCATGAGTTCGCTGCGTGCGCGGCGACGCCGAGTTTTCCGCGAGGCCAGGCCGCGTCTGATAAGTCGCCCGCGTTTCAGAAAATCGAACATACTTTTCTTTATTTACGCGACGCCGGCGCGGGCGTGCGGTGCTGCTGGTAGGCGCCAATGATGGCGCGCACGAGTTCGTGCCGCACAACGTCGCGCTCGGTGAAATATACAGTCGCAATTCCCGGCACGGTTTTCAATGCTTGCAATGCTTCAACGACGCCGGAGCGTTTGTTCGCCGGCAAATCAATTTGGGTGACGTCTCCCGTCACCACGCATTTGGAATTCAAACCGATTCGCGTCAGCAACATGAACATCTGCTCGGTTGTAGTGTTTTGCGCTTCGTCGAGGATGACAAAAGCGTTGTTCAACGTGCGTCCGCGCATATATGCCAGCGGAGCTACCTCAATGGTCTGGCGCGCAATCGCCCGCTCCATCTCTTCCGGCTCCAACATGTCACGCAACGCATCATAAAGCGGACGCAGATACGGAGTGATCTTTTGTTCCAAGTCGCCCGGAAGAAAGCCCAGCGCTTCGCCAGCTTCCACCGCCGGTCTCGTCAAGATAATGCGCGCCACCTGCTCCTTTTTGAGCGCAGCCACCGCCATTCCGACAGCGAGATAAGTCTTGCCCGTGCCAGCTGGTCCGATCCCAAAAACGACGTCGTGCTTTTGAATTGCCTCAACGTACGCGCGCTGATTTGCGCTGCGCGCCACAATCGGCGGCTTGCGCAAGGACGTTGTGATTTTTGTCGAAACAATGTCGCCGAGGCTTGCATCGTGTTCTTCGGCTACGGCCTTAAGGGCATAATTAAATTCGTGTCTTTGAATGTCCACGCCTTGCTGGCGCGCTTTCTCGAGTTGTTCGAACACCTGCTGCGCTTTATCGAGACGGTTCGGGACGCCCTCCAATTTCACCCAGCCCTCGCGCGTGGTCACTTTCACGCCCAGGGAGTCCTCGAGGTTTTTCAAAAGTTTAATGTCATTGGCGTAGAGCGACTGCAAAGCGCGTGGGCTCTCAAACTGCAAAGTCCGCGTTTCAGTCATCATCGTGGTATTGGCTTCCAGCCAATGCTCTGTCAGCAGGATGCCGATGCCACGAATGTAAGCTTACCGGAAGCCATACACCAGCGCCCAGTGCGTGCGTTCCTCTGGTGATTGCTCAACGCTGACGACGATAAAGTAGCTGCCGGTAGCTTTTGGAATCACGTGTGCAGCTGCGAAGTGGCCTTTCTCCCATCCGTCTGATTCTTCCGCCAGCTTTCCGTCCGAATCGTAAACATGAACGGAGACCTTCGCCCGATCGACTTCCGTTCCCAACCAAAACCAATATTCGTTTCCTTTGAACAATTGCTGCCGCACCGCCTTTTTTTCTGCAGAACCAAGATCGCCTCCCCAGTAATCCTCGCGCACCTGAAATCCCTGTTTCACGTAAGGTTCTGCCGCCTGAAGCGCAAAGGACTGTGCGTCATCCACAGACGCGAAAATCGCAGGCTGCAATGCCATGAGGGCCAGCAGCAGAGAGATAGTGCGGAAGAGAACTTTCGCGAACAAGTTCATCGAAATCCCTTAATCTTTCATTACAATGCCATGGCCGAGCCGCGTTGTGATCTCATTGACCTTCTTTACCGATTCGGCAGGAATGCGCCGGTCACCGACGTCAATTAACGGTTTCACCTCGACCAGCCCGTCGTGAATTTGGCGGATAATTGGAAGGTTAAACTCCGGCATTGCCTGGAGCCTTGTCTGAAAATATGAAAGCAAATCGGGTTGGTGCAGCAGCTCCGCGCCATCAGGCGAAAAATGTTCCTTCACCACCGAGGTCAACACTTCCGTGCCACGCAGCCATCCGCCTAGGCTGACAAGCTGCGACAATTTTTCATCGTGCACCTCGTTCATCGCTTGCTGCACGCTGTTCTGGGTGCGATCCAGTTCCTGGCGCACGTTTTCCCACTTACGCTTGTCTGCCGCATCGATGATCGCTTTCGCATGTGGGGTGATTGAATTGCCCACGCCAATCCCCTTTGCCAGAGTCAGGACGCGCTGGCCAATCTCTTTTACAGCCGGTGCGTCTTCAGCCTGCACCGCGATGAAACCATCGGCGATCACTGTCCCAAGCAGAAGAGCGATGCGCGGGCGCTCGGTAAAATTAGGTCCCTTGTCACTGCGGACATGTTCCTTCCAGTTGACCGTCCCTAGTTTGTTCAGCGCCCCAAAAATTTCATTCGGTAACGGCACTACAACATCTTCCACAGTTGTGGATAATTGTTTAATATCGATGCGCTGCGGGGCTTGGGCGCCAGTTGCGCAGAGTGCAAGCCCAAAGATTACACCTACACTTAACTTCACATGTCTGGTAAACGGAATCATTGGCAGTTTGGACTGTTGATTTCGGCTTCGTATTCGGGATTTAATGGAGCGAACCTTAACCGGAACTGCTGCCCTACACAAACCCCTGCACAAAACATTTTGACTCACTCTAATCGAACCAGTTCTTTGCCTCGGCGGTATTGCCGCTGTGATTTCCTATGGATCTAAGCCGGCTACAGCAGATCCTTGATCGCGCGCCTTCCATGCGGATCACGGTAATAGGCGATCTGATGCTGGACGAATTTGTCTGGGGAAAGGTCGGCCGCATCTCGCCGGAAGCACCTGTGCCGGTGGTCGAGGTAACGGGAGAATCGTTTTACCCCGGGGGAGCGGCCAACGTTGCCCGCAATCTGCGTGAGTTCGTCGAGGGCGTCGCCGTCATCGGAATGCTCGGTAAAGATCGCAGCGGTAAGCAACTGCGGGAGTTATTAACTGCGCAGAACATTGGTACTTCCAATGCGGTCGAGGATGAAGCCTTGACCACAATTGTCAAAACCCGCATTATCGCACTCCACCAACAAGTGGTTCGTGTCGATCGCGAAAAAATTCTCAGCCCATCGCCCGAGCAAATCGCGAAAGTAGTCGCCGCGGTCCACAACACTATCCAGAAGACCGATGCAATTATCTTCGAAGATTATGGCAAGGGTTTTGTAACGACTGAGCTGGTTTCCCAAATTGCGCGCGAAGCGCGGGCGGCCGGTAAGATTGTCGCGGCTGATCCCAACCCGCGGCATTCTGTGGATTGGCGCGGGGTCACGGTGGTCAAACCAAATCGCGCCGAAGCCTTTCTCGGCTCAGGCGTTCCCTGGCGGGAACCAGACGAAGCTCCGGCGAAAGATGCTGATCTGAGGCGCGCCGGTGAAGCGCTCCTTAAGAAATGGGAAACAAAATATGTCCTCGTCACCCTCGGCGAACACGGCATGATGCTCTTTCAGCCGAACGAGGCGCCGCATTACATCCCAACGAAGGCGCGGCAGGTTTTCGATGTGTCCGGTGCCGGTGACACTGCCATCGCGCTGTTCACGCTCGGACTCGTCTGCGGAGCGACTCCGATTGAAGCGGCGGAAATTGCCAATCACGGAAGCGCAGTTGTGGTCAGCAAACTTGGAACAGCAACCGTGACACGCGACGAACTTATCTCCAGTTTCGGAGAGGACAGCGAACATGACTGATGCGCTGTCGCCTGCCGTCTTTGTCGATCGCGACGGCACCATCATGGAAGATTGTGACTACTGTTCTAACCCGAAAGACGTTAAGATTTTTCTAGGCGTACCGGAAGCATTGCGGCGTTTGAGATCGCGCGGTTTCAAACTGATTATCGTTACAAATCAGAGCGGGATCGGCCGCGGGCTGATGACAGTCGCGCAATATCGCGCCGTCGAAGGCGAAGTTCTTCGGCAGCTCGGCGGTAATTTGATCGATGCGACTTATTTTTGTCCCGACGTTCCGGGCCAGCATTCCAGTTGTCGCAAACCGGCTCCCGGCATGATCTTGCAGGCTAAGCGAGAGCACGGGATTGACCTTTCCCGCTCAATTTTTATTGGCGACAAAGAGATCGATGTCGAGTGCGGTCGCAACGCTGGCGTGCGCACAATCCGCGTTCAAACCGGCTTTCAGTACGACATGGCTGGCAGCAAAGCAGATTGGATTGCCAATGACTTGTCCGCAGCCGCGGAGATTATTTTAAAGAGTACAGCATGATCTCGCTGTCATTCCGAGCGAAGTCGAGGAATCCCGCGGCGTTATCACAGATAATTGCCCAAGATCCTTCGACTCCGCTTCGCTTCGCTCAGGATGACATAAAATGAACAAAGTTGTGGGCATTATTCCAGCTCGCTGGAGTTCTACACGTTTTCCGGGAAAACCACTGCATCTCGTTGTTGGTAAACCGCTTTTGCAACGCGTCTTAGAGCGTTGCAGGCAAGCGAAAAACCTCGACTCGGTAATCATCGCCACCGACGACATGCGCATCGCAGAGGCCGCCTTCAATTGGGGCGCGGAAGTCGCTTTAACTTCGCCAAGACACCAAAGCGGAACCGATCGTGTGGCTGAAGTAGCGCGCAATGCAAAGCAGTTCGCGTTCGTCATAAACATTCAGGGTGATGAACCATTGATTGACCCATATCTAATCAACAGGCTCGTTGAAAAACTTCGCTCTGATCGAAAGATCGACATCGTCACTGCGGCGCATCCATTTGAATATCCTGGCGACGCGTTTTCTCCGCACCAGGTGAAAGTTATTGTCGATGCAAGCCGCCGCGCACTTTATTTTTCACGCGCTGCGATCCCCTTCCCCCGCAATCCTTCGAAGATAAGATATCTTCGTCATCAAGGCATCTACGGGTTCCGGCGCGACGCGCTCTTGCAGTTTGTAAAATGGAAACGGGGCCCGCTGGAGCGCGCAGAATCGCTGGAGCAATTGCGCGCTTTAGAAAATGGTGTAAATGTTCATGTGCTCCTTACTAAACATGGTTTCCCCGGCGTGGATACGCCGGTTGACGCAGAAGCGCTGGAGCGAAAGCTCGCTCGTGCAAAAGAAAGGACGCGGTCCCGATGAAATACATTTTCGTCACCGGTGGCGTCGTCAGTTCGCTAGGCAAAGGCTTGACCGCCGCCTCGCTTGGCACGCTGCTCGAAGCGCGTCGTCTGCGGGTCGTTCTTCAAAAATTTGATCCATATTTGAATGTTGATCCCGGGACGATGAACCCGTTCCAGCACGGAGAAGTTTATGTGCTCAACGATGGCGCGGAGACGGATCTCGATCTCGGCCATTACGAGCGCTTCACCAACTGCGTCCTCACGCGGCACAATAACCTGACCAGCGGGCAGGTTTACGAGACGGTGATTCTAAAGGAGCGACGCGGTGATTATCTCGGCAAAACTGTGCAGGTAATTCCGCACGTGACCGATGTGATCAAAAATCGCATCCGCGAACTTTCCGATGAAAGCAAATACGACGTTGTGATCACGGAGATCGGCGGTACGACTGGGGACATTGAAGGTCTTCCATTTCTCGAAGCGATCCGGCAATTCATTCTCGAAGTCGGCCCGCAAAACGTGGTGAACATGCACGTCACGCTTGTCCCGTACATCAAGGCCGCGCACGAATTAAAAACAAAGCCGACCCAGCAAAGCGTGGCGAAGCTCCGCGAGATCGGCTTGCAACCGCAGGTGTTGATCTGCCGCACCGAAAAACCGCTCGACCGCGACGTGCGTCGTAAGTTGTCGATGTTTTGCAGCGTTTCTGAGAAAGCGGTTGTCGAGGAGCGCGACGTCGAACACACAATTTATGAGGTGCCCCTGACCTTGCATGCTGAGGGACTCGACCAACTCGTATGCGACTTGTTGCATCTTGAAACTCCTGAACCCGATCTGGCAGACTGGCAAAAATTTGTCGAACGCGTCGTTAGTCCAAAAAGGCGCGTCAAGATCGCCGTAGTCGGGAAATACATGGAGGTCCGTGACGCCTATAAGAGTATCTACGAGTCGCTCACTCACGCTGCTGCCAGCGAAGACTGTGGAATCGATCTGAAACTTATTGATGCCGAATCGTTGGAGCACGGGATCGATGGCCAACTTAAAGATGTAGCCGGCGTCCTGGTCCCCGGCGGATTTGGGGTTCGCGGTATAGAAGGAAAAATCAACGCTGCCCGTTATGCGCGCGAGCACAACATCCCGTATCTCGGTCTTTGTCTCGGCATGCAGGTAGCGACAATCGAATTCGCCAGAAACGTCTGTGAGATTAAAGGCGCGAATAGCACTGAGTTCGACAAGGAGACTCCAGAAGCGGTGATCTCGTTGCTGGAGGAGCAGCGTGGCGTTCGTAACAAAGGTGCAAGCATGCGGCTGGGCACGTGGCCAACACAAATTGTCAAAGGCACGCTGGCTGAAAAAATCTACGGTGACACGGAAGTCACCGAGCGTCACCGTCACCGCTACGAGTTCAACATGAAATATCGGAACCGAATGAACGCAAAAGGCTTTATGATTTCAGGGACATCACCTGACGGCACGCTCGCCGAATTGATCGAGCTCCGCGATCACCCGTATTTTGTTGGTTGCCAGTATCACCCCGAATTCCAAAGCAAACCCAACAAACCGCATCCGCTCTTCAAGGGATTTATTCAGGCATGCCTGGCGCGACAGGCTGATCGTACGACGCACGCTCGAGCCGATCAAGAATCGCTGCACCGAGTCCCAGAGAGGGAACTCGTTCCGCAATGATGAGATCGATGCCGGATTGATCGAGCTCGCGCAAGTGACGGAACAGGTTCGCAGCCGCTTCGCGCAAGTCTTGTCGCTCACTTAAGCGGCGAACTGCTGCGAATTTTTTCGCCGATTTAATTGGATTCCAGGCCAGCAAGCCGACGCGCTGATTTTTTTCCGGCAAAAATGTTTTGGCGTTGTCGATCAAACGCAACCGCGTCTTCGGCGCGTAATGCGAGGGGAATTGTCCCGGCGCGGAAACTTTGCTTGCCGGAGTAACTATGTCGATTTGGCAGAATTCGGATAATTGCTCTGCGGTAATCGGGCCACGACGCAAGACGCCGATCCTGTCTTCGCGCACGGTGACGATGGTCGATTCAATTCCATGCTCTGTTGGCCCCCCGTCGATGATGAGCGGTATTCGTCCGCCAAGTTCATCCAAAACATGCTGCGCGGTCGTTGGGCTGATACGGCCGAATCGATTCGCACTTGGCGCAGCCAGCGGCTGATCCAATTCACGCACAATTTCGGCGAAAACTGGATGCGCGCTAATTCGCACCGCGACCGTATCGAGACCTGCTGTCACAATTTCAGGAACGATTTCGCGTTTCTGTAAAACCATTGTGAACGGGCCGGGCCAAAACTTGTCGGCCAGTTTTAAGATCAGGTGCCGATCATTGGCCGGAAGATGGACAATTTTCCCAAGCCAGTCGCGACTGGGGAGATGAACAATGAGTGGATCGAAGCGCGGACGCTCCTTTGCTTCAAAGATTTTCGCGACAGCAATCGGGTTCAGCGCGTCAGCAGCGAGCCCGTAAACGGTTTCAGTGGGGAGCGCAACGATTTCGCCTTTGCGTAGCAGGTCTACTGCACGTGCGACCGCTTTCTTTCGTCCAGCTATGGTTTTCGTTCCGAGAAGACGAGTTTGCATTTGGCCACGTAATTTACAGATGTCATTCCGAACAGAACGAGGAACCTCTCATATGCGGAAACGATCACGCTAGTTAAGTAGCGTGACGGAATCTTCGCAGGTGAGATCCTTCGCTCCGCTCAGGATGACCACGCTGAAGTTGGTAGCTGCTGCGCCAGCACGCTCTCGCCTTGTTTCCTACGAAATGTTTCGAGATTGTGGCGAATCTTTTCGTCAGTTGTGGCGAGAATCGCCGCGGCGAGAAGAGCGGCATTTTTTGCACCGGCTTCGCCAATCGCCAACGTGCCGACTGGAATCCCACCCGGCATTTGGGCTGTCGATAAAAGCGAATCGAGTCCGTTGAGCTTCGATTGGATCGGAACACCGAGAACGGGCAACCACGTGTGAGCAGCAATGACTCCAGCCAAATGTGCCGCGCCGCCTGCGCCAGCAATGATCACCCGTAAGCCGCGATCGGCTGCCTTGCGCGCGAAATCTGCTGTCGCATCCGGGGTGCGATGCGCGGAAAGTACGTGCGCTTCGCTCGGCACGCCAAGATGATCCAGTGTTTCCACGGCGTGCCGCATCGTCTCCCAATCCGATTTGCTGCCCATGATGATGGCGACGAGAGGTTTGGATTTCGGCATGAGCAGATTGTAGGGCGTTTGATTCGTTTGCGCCAGCAAACTCACCCTTCGGGCTGCCCGTCTATGTCGCTCGGCTCCCGCCGGCTCCATTCTGTGAAAACGCCAAGCGCGGCAGTTGGTCTTCCATTAACACCGCGCTTCAGCGCGGTGTGCAATCCATTCTTGGAGCTAAGCCGTTTAAACGGCTTCCTCTGTTTCTCCTGCATATCACACCTGGCTGAAGTCAGGTGTTAATGGGATATTGGTTGGTGAATCAACCCGGCAAATCGATCGTCCTTATCGGGATGATGGGCGCGGGCAAATCGTGCGTCGGGCGTTGCCTGCAGCGGCGAACGACGCTCGCGTTAGTCGACACCGACGACATCGTTGCCTCAAAATTCGGAATCTCGATCCCCGAAATCTTTTCCAAATACGGCGAGCAAGGCCTTCGCGAAGCGGAAACTCAAGCGCTTCGTGAACTCGCTCCGGTTAAAGAGACGATCATCGTCACGGGCGGTGGAATTGTGCTACGCGAAACGAATAGCGATTTCTTGAAACGGCTTGGCATCATTGTGTGGCTGGACGGCAACGAAGACACGCTCTTCGAACGCGCCTCGCGAGCGAGAACTCGGCCTTTACTTCAAGGCGAGAATCCAAGAGAGGCGTTTGCGCAAATGTTACAAGCGCGGCTGCCGCTCTATGCCAAACTTGGGAATATCCGTATCGATACGTCAGTGCTCACGGATGAGGAAGTTGCAGTGGCAATTTTGAGCAAGCTCATGAAGCTCGGCCGCAACTGGAGACCGGGATCGCCGATCCCGGCCGCAAGATGACGACTCAGATTTCGAAAATGGAATTGAAGGCGCAGCTCGTTTCCTTTGCGCGACAGATCGGTTTCGATTCCTGTCGCATAGCTGCTTGCGATACGCCAGCGCACGCGACCGAATTCCGCGAATGGTTGCGCGAGGGTGCACACGGCGAAATGAATTATATGCAACGCGGCGAAGAGAAACGTTGTGATCCGCAGAAAGTTTTGCCCGGCGCAAAGTCGATCGTTGTTTTGGCGCTGAATTATTTTCAAGGAAATGAAAGTCAGCGGTCGTCCCGACAAATCGGGACTACAGGAAGAATCGCACGCTACGCATGGGGCGATGACTATCACGATGTGATCGCAGCAAAACTGGACAAGATCGACCAGTTTCTCCGTGACTTTGGTGGACAGCAAAAATGTTACGTGGACACTGGTCCGATTCTGGAACGCGACCGCGCAGCCCAAGCCGGCATTGGCTGGCACGGCAAAAACACAATGCTGATCGATGAGCAGCTCGGGACATGGTTCTTCCTCGCAGAGATTTTAACTACGATCGAATTGCCGCCCGATCAACCGGTCGCTGATCGCTGCGGAACGTGTGAGCGCTGCATCAAAGCGTGCCCGACTGGCGCGATTACCGCTCCGCATCGACTCGATGCGCGTCGCTGTATTTCTTACCTCACAATTGAGCTGAAAGGTTCCATTCCCTTGGAGCTTCGGCCGCTTATCGGAGATCGGATCTTCGGTTGCGACGATTGTCTGGATGTTTGTCCTTGGAACCGGTTCGCTCAAATTTCTCACGAAACAGTTTTCTCGACGCGCAGATCGACGACTGGCATGTCATTACGGGAATATTTGGAACTGACGGACGCGGAGTTCCGCCAGCTTTTCAAAGATTCGCCGATCAAACGAATTAAGCGCCGCGGTTTTCTTCGCAATGTATGCGTCGCCCTGGGCAACGCAGGCGACGTCTCCGATCTTCCGGCGCTCGAACGCGCGGCAGCGGACCCGGAGCCGTTGATCGCAGAGCACGCGGGATGGGCAATTGAGCAAATTGCGACTCGCCACGGCATTAATCCGTCGGATCGGCGGACAAGCTCATCGAAGAAAGCGGCAATTAGCTGAATCCAAAGCTGTTTCTCGCTGCATCCCAACGTTATCATGAACGGGATTTCGTTTGCAAGAGTCCAACAACCAACTAACCCTGACGCGTTCACCCCGAGAAACGGTCCTACCATGCACCAAGCCGTAAGCACACCTGCCCCCGCGCCGTTGACCGCGAAACAGCGTCGTGCCCGGCGCAAAAAGCAAATCATTTTCGGTTCGATCGGGCTGATTGTGCTTTGCATCGTCGCGTCGATAATCTGGAGCAAGCGCCAGAAGCCGATTCCGGTTACAACGGAAAAGGCTATTCGCAAAACCATCGTGCAAACGGTCTCGGCGACAGGAAAAGTTCAGCCGGAAACAGAAGTAAAAATTTCCCCGGAGGTCGCGGGCGAAATCATCGAGTTGCCGGTGGAAGATGGAAAAGCGGTGAAGAAAGGCGATTTACTCGTGCGGATCCGGCCGGATTCGTACAAAGCGCTGGTGGAACAACAGGAAGCAGCGATCAGCGCTGCGAAGGCCACGAATCTTCAACAAAAAGCGACAATGTTGAAGAGCGAGCACGATTTCAAGCGAGCGGAAGATTTGTTCGGTAAAAAACTCATTTCAGAGCAGGAATACAATGCCGCCGAAGCAGCGTACGACGTGGCCAAGAACACTTATGAAAGCTCACTGCATGAAATCGAACGGGCGGAAGCGGGCTCGAGTCAGGCCCGCGATCAATTGTCGAAGACGACAATTTATTCGCCCATCGATGGCACGGTCACAGTCCTCAACAGCAAACTGGGCGAACGTCTTGTGGCCACGGGACAATTTGCCGGCACGGAAGTGATGCGCGTGGCTGACCTCGGTCACATGGAAGCGCGCGTCGATGTGAACGAGAACGACGTCGTCAATGTGAGGGTCGGTGACAAGACGGAAGTGAAAATCGACGCCTATGGCGATCGTAAATTTCACGGCACTGTTTACCAGATCGCTAATACTGGAAAGACGACCGGCGCCGGTACACAGGAAGAGGTCACCAACTTTGAAGTAAAAATTCGAATCGAAGACACCGACGTGACGTTAAAGCCCGCGCTGAGTTGTACCGCGGAAATCCACACGAACGAGGTGAAAGATGTCGTGGCCGTGCCAATGCAGGCCGTGACCATTCGCACCGGCGAGAGCAATTTGAGTCCGGAAGAAATCGAAAAGAAAAAGCAGAAAGTCGCGCAGCGCGACAAAGGCGATAACAATGCGGAGTTCGTCAATGAACGCGCCGAGAAAGCGGCACAGAAAGAAGAGCGCGAAAAAGTGTCCAAGGTCGTGTTCCTCAAAAAAGCGAACAAGGCGCAGTTGGTTAAAGTGACGACTGGAATTTCCGACGACACTTACACGGAAATCAAAAGCGGCGTGCAGCCGGGCGACGAAGTAATCTCGGGAAGTTACAGCGCCATCAGTCGGAAATTGAAGGACGGCGCCAAGGTAACGCTCGACAAAGAGGGAATGAAGTGATGCATGTAGCCGCTTCGCTGTGCGAAGCGCGTGGTCCACAGGGCGACGGCTACAGCTGAATCGCGAGCCCATGAACTCGAACAACATCCGCCCGCTCGGGCCGGTCGTGATCGACATTGAGAACATCACCAAAGACTACGTGATGGGCGAGGAAGTCGTTCATGCGCTGCGCGGCGTCACCCTGCGGATTCACCGCAACGAATACATCGCCATCATGGGGCCGAGCGGCAGCGGTAAATCGACGCTGATGAACATGCTCGGTTGTCTCGATACGCCGACTTCCGGCCGCTATGAATTCAACGGCAAGAGCGTTGCCGAAATGGATGACGACGAGCTCGCGGCCGTTCGCAATCGCGAGATCGGTTTCGTGTTTCAAACGTTCAACCTTCTCCCGAGATCGACATCCTTGCGTAACGTTGAGCTGCCGCTCATTTATGCGGGTATCGAGCCCGAACGTCGCGTAGAACGCGCAACCCAAGTGCTGACAGACGTCGGCCTGGGTGATCGCACTCATCACAAACCCAACGAGCTTTCGGGCGGTCAGCGCCAGCGCGTCGCCATTGCGCGCGCCCTCGTTAACGGGCCTTCGATTATTCTGGCCGACGAACCGACAGGTAATCTCGATTCGAAAACCGGCGAAGAGATCATGGATTTGCTCGAGCATCTGTATGAGCGGGGCAACACGATCATCCTCGTGACGCACGAACGGGATATCGCTGCGCACGCGCGTCGCACCGTGCATTTGCGCGACGGACTCATTGAGATGGACCACGCCGGATTTATTCCTGCGATCGACCTGCCGATTGCCGAAATAACATCGACATGAAACGCTTTCTCTACGAGCTGAGCGAAAGTTGGAAAATCGCGGCCGCGCAGATGGGTTCAAACCTGACGCGCTCAACGCTCACGGCACTCGGAGTTATCATCGGCATTATCGCCGTCACGTTGATGGGCACTGCCGTGAACGGCATATCGATAGGTTTCGATAAAAGCATGGCCGTGCTCGGCGACGATGTTCTCTACGTTACGCAATGGCCGTGGAAGCCAGTGGATGATTGGTGGAACTACCGCGATCGCAAAAAACTCAAAACCGAATACGCCGAGACTTTGAACCGGATGATCGCGGCAATACCGAACTCGAACCTCGTTATCGCTGTGCCGACGTCGAGTTTGATGCGATCGATTAAGTATGGCGGAAACCAGGTGAACAATGTCTTCGTTCTCGGAACCACCTCGGATTTTATCGTAACCTCGACAATCGATTGTACATCCGGGCGATTCTTTAACGAGCTCGAATCGCGTGGCGGCGCTAATGTTGTCGTGATCGGCTTTGACGTCGCCGATGCGCTTTTCCCTTCCGAAAGCCCGATTGACAAATCGGTGTTGATCAATGGGCAATTGTTCAAGGTCGTTGGCGTAAACACGCGACAGGGCACGTTTCTCGGTTTGTTCAGTTGGGACTCGATGGTGGCGATGCCGCTGGGCGCGTTTAACAAATATTTTTCGGCTAAAAGCGATTCTGACGTGCGCGTCAAAGTGAAAGACAAGACCAAGCTCGCCGACGCCAAGGACGAACTCACCGGTTTGATGCGGCGCGTGCGCGGATTGCCCCCTGAGAAAAAGGACGATTTCTCGATCAACGAGCAACAGGCTTTCAAAAGCACGCTCGACCCGGTGAAAAATTCCATTGCGATTGCCGGGCTGTTTATCACCGGTCTGTCGCTTTTCGTCGGCGCGATCGGAATCATGAACATCACGTTCGTCAGCGTGAAAGAGCGCACGAAAGAAATCGGAACGCGCAAAGCGCTCGGCGCGCGGCGGCGAACGATCCTGCTGCAATTCCTGATCGAATCGACAGCGCTTTGTCTCCTCGGCGGGTTTATCGGGCTCGCGTTTGCTTATTTAATGTGCTTCGGGATCGGCAAAGCTTTCCCCTCGTTTCCGATCCATTTCTCGGTCGGCCTGGTGTTCTTAAGCATGATTGTTTCAATATTGACAGGCTTGTTCTCAGGATTCGCGCCGGCCTGGACAGCGTCGCGTCTCGATCCAGTCGCAGCACTCAGATATGAGTAGGAAAATTCGAAATCCGAAACAAATTCGAATCTCAAAATCCAAGAAATAGCAAGTAATGTCGAGCAGAGAGAATTCAAAGCCCTACGATCTTGAGGAACGCACATTCCAATTTGCGAATACCGGTCGATCGTTTGTGAAACTTGTGCCACGCACGATCGCGAATATCGAGGACGTGAAACAGTTTATTCGTGCGTCAGGCTCGATTGGGGCAAACTACATCGAAGCTAACGAAGCCATTGGAAAGAAGGACTTCCCGTGATGAAAATCAAGATCTGCCGTCGTGAAGCGAAGGAAAGCCGCTACTGGCTTCGTTTAATCGATACCGATGGGAAACTCGAAGCGATGCAAGCGGAATTGTTAAGCGAAGCGGAGGAGTTGATGAAAATCTTCGGCGCAATCGTGCGCAAATCGGAAGAATGAATTTGAGTTTCGAATTTCGGATTTGTTTCGGATTTCGATATTCGGATTTTTGAGAAAATGTTATTCGGCGAGATCATAAAAATGGCGTGGGCATCGCTTGGTGCGAACAAGCTGCGCTCCGTGCTGACCATGCTGGGGATCACCATCGGCGTCTTCTCGGTAATTTCAGTAATGACCGCGGTTGGCGCTTTGCAATACTCGATTGAGAACGGCATTAGCTTTCTCGGTTCCAACATCTTTCAGTTCGCCAAATATCCGGCCAATGTCAGCGCAAGCGGCGACGTGCAGGAGAGATTTCGCAACCGACACAACATTAGCTATAAGGAAGCGCTGCATTATTACCGATTGATGGAAGGCGAGGCGCGCGAGATTGCCCTCAAGAGTTTTGGGTACGAAGTCAAAGGCCAGGCGGTTTATAACGGTGTAAAGACGACGCCGAGTCTTCAACTTGTTGGAACAAATCGAAGTTTTCTCACCGCAAACGCATACACGCTCGGGTACGGTCGCAATTTGACCGATGAAGATGTCGATCTTTCGCGACGCGTGATTGTCGTTGGAAAGATAATCGAGAAAAGACTGTTTCCGCACGAATCCCCGATCGGCAAAGTCGTTCGCGTCACCGGGCACACCTACACGATCGTCGGCGTGCTCGCGGAAAAAGGGACCGCGTTCGGCCAAAGCCAGGACGACCTTGTGATCATGCCGATCACGCGCTTTTTCGAGGATTACGGCGAAGCGAAACGCACGGTCAACATCGCGACGCAAGCGTTCACGCAAGATACTTACAATCGCACGTTCGATCGCGGCATCGGCGCGATGCGTATCGCGCGCGGCTTGCGCCCGGACCAGCCGAATGATTTTGAGATTTACAGCAACGACTCGCTCAAGAGCGCGTTCGTTAGCGTGGCGGGATATGTTCGAGTCGGCGCGTTCGTCATAAGTTTCATCGCGCTGGTCGCGGCGGGGATCGGTATCATGAACATCATGCTGGTGAGCGTGACAGAACGCACCAAGGAAATTGGCGTCCGCAAATCGATCGGCGCCCGCAGCCGCGACATTCTGCGGCAATTCCTCACCGAGGCCGTTTTCATTTCCGAGGCCGGCGGCGTGCTAGGAATCATTCTCGGAATCATCGTGGGCGATTTGCTCGCGGCGTGGCTCAAAATGGATTTAATCTTTCCTTACGGCTGGGCGCTTGCCGGTCTTCTCGTCTGCTCGGCAATCGGGATCGGCTTCGGCCTCTACCCGGCATATCGAGCGGCGAACCTCGATCCAATCGAGGCGCTACGGTACGAGTGAGAAGGGCTGCTGTGCTTGGGCTGGTGATCGATCAGGTCAAGATCAACGATCTCAAACCCTGAGGTTGCTGTATGGATTTGCTCACAGATAAGAACTCGCGCGCGCTCTGAAAACTAACGTTGCTAGATGGCAGATCGAATACGATGCAGACGCCACTCGCGCATGCTACGCGCAGCTGACACAAGGCAGTCCTGCGGACTGCTCTTGCTCTCTGTGTCGCAATTTCGCGGCAGCATTTGAGCATGCCTACCCGCCATCAGTACGACAGCTCTTCGAGGTGCTCGGTATCGATTACCAAAAAGCGGCCGAAGTTTATCAAACGCACCGCGCCGATCCCGGTCTCCATCACTATGGCGGATGGTTTCATTTCGTCGGCGAGATTAAGTCTGGTGCTGACGCATGGGTGCAGGTCGGCAAAGATCCCAACTCCTTCTCCGATCACTTAGAATCGTTCACGGATCACTTCTTGATCGGCTTCACGTCGCGCCTTGCCTTAGTGCGGGAGCCATTTCAACGGAAACCGCTCGTTCAGCTGGAGTTCGCGGCGCAGGTTCCATGGGTCATTTCTGACGCTGAACCATCATGAGTGAACCCGAGGCTCAAACGCCCCGGTCATGATTACGACCAAGAAGCACGAGCATGAAGAAGCGTTCACTCCAAGCCCAAGGCATTGAACGTCGCATCGACATGTTTGAAATGAACGTCGAGTGAACAAAGACGATCTATTTCAGCTGCGGAAAGACGGGCTGCGATTTCTGGTTCGCGTTTTGCGTTTTCGGCGAATGTCCCCTCGCCTTTCCATGTTTGCATCGCGGCGCGTTGCACGGCTTCGTACGCGCTCTTTCGCTCCGCGCCCGCCCGCGTCAGTGCCAGCAAAATCGACTGGCTGAAATATAGGCCCTTCGTGAGCGCGAGGTTTTGCGCCATTCGCTCCGGATAGACCTGCAATTTTTCGACGATGTCTCGTAATTTCGCGAGCATGTAATCCAGCAAGATGCATGAGTCGGGCAGAATGATTCGCTCCGCGCTGGAGTGGCTGATGTCGCGCTCGTGCCAGAGCGCGACGTTCTCCAACGCGACGACCGCGTTCCCACGAATGACGCGTGCCAAACCGCTCAAACGTTCGCTTGTGATTGGATTGCGCTTGTGCGGCATCGCCGAACTGCCTTTCTGGCCTTCGCCAAAAAATTCTTCTACTTCGAGAACTTCGGTGCGCTGGAGATGACGAAATTCTATTGCCCAGCGATCGATGCTCGACGCAATGACAGCGAGCGTAGTCACAAACTCTGCATGACGGTCGCGCTGCACGATCTGAGTTGAGAGTGTTGCCGGTTTTAGTCCGAGCTTCTCGCAAACCGCGCGCTCAATCTTTGGATCGATGTGCGCATGAGTACCGACTGCTCCGCTAATTTTGCCGACCCTAATGCGCTCACGCGTTTGGGTAAGCCGTTCATCAGCGCGGCCGAATTCGTCATACATAAGCGCGAGCTTCAGACCGAACGTGATCGGCTCCGCATGCACGCCGTGACTGCGGCCGATCATGGGCGTCATTTTGAACCGGCGCGCCTGCCCAGCAACAGCCGTGCGTAGTGCTTGCAGATCGTCGAGGAGAATTTGGCACGACTCGTTCAGCTGCACGGCAAGGGTCGTGTCCAGAATATCTGATGAAGTCAGCCCCTGATGAATCCAGCGTGATGCGGGGCCCACTGATTCGGCGACATTTTCCAGAAAAGCTATGACGTCGTGGTCCGTACGCTTTTCGATCTCAAGAATTTCGGGAATTGAAAAGCGCGCCCGCTTCCGAATTTCAGCAGCATCCTCCTTCGGGATCTGGCACAGCTCGGCCATCGCCTCGCAGGCGAGCACTTCGATCTCCAGCCAAATCTGGAACTTGCGTTCGTCCGACCAGATTTTGCTCATTTCTGGCCGCGAATAACGGTCAATCACTCTGGCAAGATAAACTGGTCGGCTTGATCGAAAAGCGTTTTGTTTTCGTTAACACCGTGCTTTAGCGCGGTGGCACGGTGCGAAGCACCTTCTCAACCACCTCGCTGAAGCGACGTGTTAATGAGACCTAGAAACAAAATCGCTCCGGCGACAAATCATCGGAGCGAGTGTTGAAAACCGTTATCGCCGCCAGCCTAACAAACGCGGGCGCGCAGGAAGCGCCCGTTGTCGTGCAAACGCACCTGGCCACTGGCGAGAAGATCTGCCACTGCTGCCACCGTCTCCCGGTTGCTGTTCGTGCAGGAACTAACCGCCAGGATGAGATCACCAAGCGAAAACCTTGCCCGTCGCTTTAAAATTTGCCGATTTCGTTTCATCTCGTGCCCGTTTCTTCCGTGAGCAGTTCCGGTGCCATTTCCGACTGCGAACATCTCATCCATAATTCCCATGCAGTTATTCATACCTTTTCACCTTACCACTGACCGCTGAGCGACACTTTTGTTCAATTTTCAAACACAAGAATCTGGGCGACCTCCGGTTGGCGCTTCAGCAGTTGAGTCAGATCAGAAGGATGCTGTAGAGTCCGCTGTCTCAGCGGATTTCGCGGATGCGCGCAGGACGGGATGCGCTGAGGACAGCGCACGCTACAGCACGCGCGTGACACTTTGCTAGATTGCCTACGCGCCTCCGCGCGGCTTCATTAGCCGCATGCTCAGCATGTAAAGAGCAGCAAAGAGCGCGATCACCAGTAGGATCCCGCGCGATTGTCCATGAATGAAACGCATGAGCGCCTCCGGGCTCGTCAAAAGCTCCGGCTCAAGGCGATAAGCTTTGTCGCCGAGGTAAGCCAGGATCGAACACCAAAGCGCGGAGCCAGCGATGGTGACAAAACTGAAAACTCCGAAGTTCATCCGAACAATCCCCGCCGGGATCGAGATCAAATGGCGAACTACCGGAAGCAGGCGGGCAAAGAAAACTCCGCCCGCTTCGTAGCGGGCCAGCCAGTGCTCGGCTTGTTCCAGTTTCTTTTCGCTGAGCAAGACGAACCGGCCATATTTCACAATGAGCGGGCGCCCGATGAACCGCGATGCCCAATATGTGATGGCTGAACCCAGATACGAACCCAATGTCCCGGCCAGCACTACCCCAATAGGATTCAGTTTTCCTTGCGCGGCCAAAAATGCAGCCGGCGGAATGACGATTTCGCTCGGGACCGGAAAGATCGAGCTCTCCATCGCCATCAACACGACAATCCCGGTGTAACCTCCGGTCAGCACCCAGTTGAACCAAGTTTCAAGAAGATGATGCATGTTGTCATTCCGAGCGAAGTCGAGGAATCTCTCGATTCGATCTTGAATGAATTCGCCCTAGTTCAGTCCAAAAACTAAAATCCGCAATCCGAAATTCTAAAATGTCGATCTACCGGCGCGTTCTCCGCTATTATCGGCCATTTCTCTGGCAAACGATTTTCGGATTGTGGCTGTCGCTTTTGGGCGTAGGTCTGAACCTGCTCAAGCCGTGGCCGTTTAAGATCATCGTTGACGATTTTCTGCGCGCAGGGCCGACGATACGACCCGACTGGCGCATGTGGGTTCTCCTGCTCTGTCTGGCGCTGATCGGTATCCAGTTTCTTTGGGGAATTATCAATTGGATCACAAATTATCTGTTCGTGAAAATTGGGCTGCAAGCGTTGCTTAAGTTGCGCACCGATTTGTACTCGTATCTGCAATCGCTCTCGCTCAAATATCACGACGCGCGGCGCTCGAGTGATTCCAGTTTCCGCGTGGCGTACGACTCGCAATCGATTCAGACAATCTACAACAAGGGATTCACCAGCATCTTTGGATCGGTCATCACGTTGATCGGAACTTTCGTTATCATGCTACGACTGGACTGGCAGCTTACCCTGGTCTCGCTTGGGATTGTCCCCTTGGTCGTTGGCGCCATTTATCTTTTTGCACATCGGATTCGCCGCGAATCGACATCCATTCAAGAACAGGAGAGCGCCGTTCTTGCGCAGGCGCAGGAAGGCCTGAGCTCGATCCGAATGGTGCACGCGTTCGGGCGCGAGGAGTTTGAAGTGCGGCAATTTCAGCAGCAAGCCCGACAGAGTTTACAAGCCAATTTGCGCCTGACTTTGACCAATGTGAACAGTGCCCTCGTGATCAGCACGCTGATGGTGGTAGGCACGGCGGTGATGTACTACATCGGTACGCTACATGTTCTGTCTGGTACGCTCACCCTCGGCTCGCTTCTGGTTTTCAGCGCGTATCTGCTAATGCTTTATCAACCGCTGGAATCGCTCACCTACACCGCCTGGGCAATGGAAGGCGCGACCGCGGGCGCGAAACGCTGCTTCGAAGTCTTGGACCGGCAGGATGACGTCGTTGATTCCCCGGGGGCGATTGCCATTTCATCCGCTCAAGGCGCGATCGCATTTCAAGCCGTAAGCTTTGGCTACACCGCAGATCGATGTGTCTTGCGGGATATCGATCTCCGCATCGAACCAAATCAAATCGTCGGACTGGCAGGCGGCACAGGAGCCGGCAAGAGCACACTGCTCAGTCTCGTGCCACGTTTTTACGATCCTACAACAGGCTCGATCACACTTGATGGCCGCAATATTCGCCAGATTACAAAAAAAACTTTGCGGGCACAGATCGCCATCGTGCTGCAGGACACGCTGCTGTTCTCGACCACGGTTCGCGAAAACATCGCCTATGGCCGGCCGGATGCGACCGAAGAAGAAATCATTGAGGCGGCGCGTCGAGCGCAGGCCGACGAGTTTATCCGGGAGATGCCTCAGGGGTACGACAGCCTCGTCGGCGAAAGGGGCGGACATCTGAGCGTTGGTCAACGGCAGCGCATTGGAATTGCGCGAGCATTTCTGAAAAATGCGCCCATCCTGTTGCTCGACGAACCAACTTCGGCGCTCGATCCAGCCACCGAATCTGCGATCATGAAAACGATCAAGGAACTAATGCGCGGCCGGACAACTTTGATCGCTACACATCGCCTGGCAACGATTCACAACCTGGATCAAATCATTGTGCTCGACCACGGACGCATCGTTGAACAAGGCCGCGGTCAGGAACTCATCGTCCGCGGCGGCATTTACGCGAAACTTTACAGCTCGGGACATTTTCCTTCGTGAGCAACGTTAGAGAAGACCGACACATCGAAGGCGATTGGTGGCCAGAGCCAATTCCGCCAAACGTTGAGTTTGGCGAGGGGTTCTATTGCGAGACCGCGCAAATCTTCCGAAAGCTTCGGAGCAGAGAGCCGCGCGCAGTAATTATCGGCAGGCATGTTTCATGTTACGCAGGCTGTTCATTTGCGATCGGCGAGAACGGCCGTTGCACAATCGGCGATTTCACGCTGCTCAATGGCGCCCTCATCATGGCGGAGGAAAAGATCGAGATCGGATCGCATTGTCTCGTTTCATGGAACGTCGGTATCGCCGATTCCGATTTTCATCCGCTCGAGCCTGCGCAACGCCTGATCGACGCGCAAGCTCTCGCGCCTTATTTCAAAAATCGTCCGGCCCGCCCCAAACTGAAAACCGCTCCGGTAAAAATCGCGGACAACGTCTGGATCGGCATGAACGCGGTGATCTTGAAAAGCGTCACGATTGGAGAAAACTCGGTTGTCGCTGCCGGATCAGTAGTGACGAAGTCGGTTGAGCCAAATACGGTCGTCGCTGGGAATCCGGCGGTCGTAGTGAAGAAGTTCTAGCACCACGAAGACCACGGAGGACACGAAGATGGAATTTGATGAGTTATCGCGCAGTGTAATTGGATGCCCGATCGAAGTGCATCGCAACCTCGGACCGAGCGCGAAAGTTCCGCTGGGTTTGCTTATTAATTTCAATGTTACAAAGCTACAAAACGGCATCAAAAGGTTCGTCTTGTAATTCTTCGTGCTCTTCGTGTCCTTCGTGGTTTCAAAATGAAACGCAAGCGCATCGTCGTGATGGGCTTCATGGGGTCGATGCCCATCGCGGGCGTGATCTGGCAGCATATTCATTACATCGTCGGCTTGCAACGCCTGCGTCACGACGTGTATTACATCGAAGACTCGGCGCGGCTTCCGTACAACCCGGAAACTTTCGAAGTAACTAATGAGTTCGATTATGCGGCGAAAGTTCTTAGCCGTTTAGCAGGCGAGTTTGATTTCAAAAATCGCTGGGCGTTTTGCGCGCGCTATTTGCCTGGCAATCCAACTGCCGGTTTGCCGCTAAAAAGGATCAGGCAACTTTATCGCGAGGCGGATGCGATCCTGAACGTTTGCGGCACGCAGGAATTTAGCGACGATTTACTTGTTTCCGACCGCATCCTTTACGTCGAGAGCGACCCTAGCGTTGAGCAGATCAAAATCGACAAGGGAGTGACATCCACGATCGAATATCTTCGGCGGCATCGCGCGCTTTTTACATTCGGCGAAAACGTCGGAACAAAAAGTTTTCCTGTTCCGACGCACGGCTTTAAATGGCTCCCTACACGGCAACCAGTGGTGACCGATTTGTGGAAGACGAAGCGATCATCTTCTGGTGGTGCAGTTTTTACCTCAGTCGCAAATTGGTCCACGAGCGGCTTGAAAGATATTTCGTGGCGCGGACAAAAATACCTTTGGAGCAAGTCGCGCGAATTTCTGCGGTTCATCGCCGCGCCGGAAAAAGCTGGTGAAACATTTGAACTGGCAACAAACATCGAGGATGCCGCGACCCGCAGAAAATTTGAGCGAAACGGCTGGCGTCTGCGTTGTCCGCTGCAAATGAGCGTCGATTACTGGCTCTATCGCGATTACATCCAGCGCTCCAAAGGCGAGTTCACGGTGGCCAAAGACCAATACGTCCGGCTCAACACCGGCTGGTTCAGCGACCGAAGCGCATGTTATCTCGCGGCGGGTCGGCCAGTGATCACTCAGGAAACTGGCTTCACTAGAAACTATGGCGGCAAAACAGGACTTTTATCCTTTCGATCTGTGGCGGAAATCGCGGACGCAGTGAAAGAAATCAATCGCGATTACGCTAAACATTCCCGGGCTGCTTACAATCTTGCCCGCGAAATCTTCGAATCAAAAAAAGTGCTTAAATCAATTCTCGATCGCGCCGGAATTTAAACTGATCACGCGCACACCGAACACGTGATTTGCTTCGAAATCCCGGACGAGCGAAGTTCTCTTAATCCCGCGGCACGTTTGAACGCGCGAACCATCTACAATGTCTCTGTGTCCCCAAGGGGCCAAATGCAAATTGAAATCCGAATCTTGATTTTCGACTAGGCTGTCTAAGTTTCCAGCCTTTGCGCCCATGAAGCGTATTCTTCTTATTGTTTACCTCGGCTTTTTGCTTGCGCCGTTTTTGCACGCGCAGGAAAGCACGCCGGAGCGGCCTCCTGTTGAACCACAGGTTCCGGGGCAGCAGCCAGGCGCATCAAGATCGAGCCCGCCCGGGCAGGCAGTCGTGCCGGTGCCGGTTCCTATGGCTCCGCCAAAACCAAACGGGCCGGTCCAGAAAAGTCTTGTGCGAATCACAGCCACGGCGGTGGAGCCTGATTATAGGGCGCCGTGGAACGCAGGCGGGCTTCAGCGCGGCGTGGGCGCCGGGTTTGTCATCGGCGGCAATCGCATCATGACCAACGCGCATGTGGTCGCCAACAGCCGCTATATCACGGTGGAGCGCGACGGGGATCCGAACAAATACCCGGCGACAGTGCAATTCATAGCGAATGATTGCGATCTCGCGCTTATCACCGTGCCGGCTCCGGATTTTTTCAAGAATATGGTACCGCTAAAATTTGGCGGCATTCCTGCGCTGGAATCGACCGTTTCGGCGTATGGCTATCCAATCGGCGGCGAACGGATGTCAGTCACAACCGGCATCGTGTCACGAATTGATTTCCAGCTTTATACTCATTCGTCTGTTGACCAGCATTTGGCGATTCAGATCAGCGCGCAAATCAACCCGGGCAACAGCGGAGGCCCGGTAATGCAGGATGCCAAAGTCGTCGGCGTTGCATTCCAAGGTTACAGCGGAGACGTCGCCCAAGGTGTGGCCTACATGATTCCGACACCGGTGATCAATCGGTTTTTGAAAGACATCAGCAACGGGCACTACGACGAATATCCTGATCTCGCGATCACGTACGCGAAGTTACAAAATCCTGCCCAAAGAAGATTTCTCGGATTAAAAGATGACGATCGTGGCGTGCTCGTTAGCTCTGTAATCGCGGCCGGGCCATCGGATGGCATTCTTCGGCCGGGCGACGTCCTTCTGGAAATCGACGGCCATCCCATCGCTAGCGATGCGAACGTCGAGCTGGAAGGCGAGCGCGCGCAGTTCGAGGAAGTCGTTGAGCGGAAGTTCAAGGGTAATTCGGTCAAGTTCGACATTTTGCGGGACAAGCAGCCGGTGACGGTGACAATCAACTTATACAAGCCCTGGCCGTATTCGGTCCAAGGCCACAGCTACGATGTGCGACCGCGTTACCTCCTTTACGGCGGTCTGCTTTTTCAGCCGCTAAGTCTCGATATGCTCGAAGCGTACCGGTCAACGGACCTGCGCCTCCGGCATTTCTTCGAATATTTCATTCTGGAGCAAATTTATTTGCAGCATCCCGATGTCATTGTGCTGAGCAACATTTTACCGGATCCGATCAACACCTATCTGGCGCCCTATCGTGGCGGGATTGTAGACGAGGTCAACGGAAAGAAAATTCGGACGCTCGACGAATTGGCGGATGCTTTTGCGCAAGCTCCGGAGCGGCTGGTCATTCGGATGATAGGCGACGGCCCTCCGCTGGTGCTTGATCGCAATAAGGTGGAAGCTGCGCGCGAACGAATCAAGACGCGTTACAATGTAGTGAAAGAGCAGAATCTTCAGGAACGACCGGAATCAGGCGCGGGGAGGCAGGCGAACAAAATCTAGAATGCTAAGACCCTCTCTCATTACTTTCAGCATCGTTCTCGTCGCAGCTAGCGGGTCGCTGGCGAAAAAGGAGCCTGCTATTCCGACGGCGGCAGGTAAGCAAAAACAACTGGCGCTGGTCCGCGTAAATGTCACCGGCCAGACTTATGATTATTTTCGACCGTGGCAAAAGAAAGCGCCGTTTTCAAAGCGAGCGCTCGGAGCGGTTTTGTCCAAAGGCCGCGTCCTTGTGACGGCGGATCTTGTTGCGAACCAAAATTACGTCGAGCTCGAACGCGCCGAGTCTGGAGAGAAAACGGCGGCCAACGTGCAGGTGATCGATTACGAAGCGAACCTCGCGCTGCTCGAACCAGCAGAGAAAACATTCCTCGATGGGATCACGCCGCTGGAAATCACGCCGAACACGGTGGTGGGTGATCGGCTCGCGGCGTGGCAATTAGAACCGACCGGCGCGTTGATTGCGACGGAAGGATTGGTGACCACGGTGCAAATGATGCCTTACCCGATCGATGTTGGCCAATTCCTCACTTACCGCGTTAGTATCCCGATGCAGTATCGGGAGAACAGTTACACGGTTCCGCTCGTTAAAAATAACAAGCTTGCCGGTTTGCTACTGCGTTACGACTCGCGCTCGCAACTGTTGGACGCCATCCCGGCGCCCGTCATCACGCATTTTTTGAAGGAGGCTGAAAGCCAGAATTATCGTGGTTTTCCCTCTGCCGGATTCTCATTTTTCCCCACGCGCGATCCGCAGTTGCGTGAGTTGGCCGCTGAAAAAGGCAAAGGCGGCGGCGTTTACGTTACCAATGTGGAACCAGGCACGCCGGCAACGAAGGCCGGACTCCAGGTTGGCGACATCGTGACGGGCATCGGGAACAACGAAATTGACCAAAATGGAAACTATGTGGATTCGCTTTATGGCAAGATCGAATTCACAAATTTGCTCACGGCCCACGCTTACGCCGGCGATGTTGTCCCTTTCCACATTCAGCGCAACGGCAAGCCAATGCAGTTAAATGTGACTCTCGAGCATCGCGATGCGAAGGATTATGTGAGCCCACCCTATAATCTCGATCAGCCGCCGCGATATTATGTTCTCGGCGGCCTGATTTTTCAGGAGCTATCACGCCAGTATCTCAAGGAATGGGGACCCAACTGGCAACGAGAAGCTCCCCAGCGCCTAGTTTACATGGACCATTTCCAATCCGAGCTCTTCCCACAGCGGAATCGGCGCGTGGTAATTCTCAGCCAGGTCCTCCCAGCCAACAGCACTATCGGCTACGATGACCTCGCGTATCTAACGGTGAAAAAGGTGAACGGAAAAGAAATCAAATCGTTAGACGATTTGGCCGAAGCCGCAAAACAACCCATCAACGGTTTCATCACAATCGAGACCGAAGAAGACCCAAAACAGATCGAGCTCGATGCGGCACAAGTCGCCGCCGAAGCGCCTGCGCTGCAAGAAAACTACGGCATCTCTTCCCTGCAAAGATTGCAGTGATCTCGTTGCGAGCACGACTTCGCGGGTTTGAGCGCGATGCATCGCAATCGGCGCCTAACGAGACGAAGCTGAGCCACCCAGCCCTTTGAAGTCAAGACGTGTATAAAATCGAGAGGCATCAACAAAGTGCTGGGTTGGCTGGAGCGATTGGTTAGACGAAAGGCGTCGCTGCTCACCGGCTATTCGAGGAGAGTTTGAAAGACGTCAGGGTAGCCATAGTTCACCGAGCCTCGATTACCCGGGCTGCCTGGGTTCCCGGGATTACCCGGATTGCCTGGGTTCCCGATGTTGCCGTAGTTCCCTAGGTGCTTATCTACCACCATATCTTTGTGCAGTTCACCAACGTAACCACCGGAGAGTTTGTGCACATGCGTGCCATTGAGTTGCCCGATGGCTGTGCCATTCAGAGCGTGAATATAGCGGCCGCGAATAAATCCAACCGCGTTTCCTCTGCTGTCATAGATGTAGTTTGCCATATGATTTCGTCTAACGAGACGGAGCTGAGCCACCGCTGGTGGCGGCGAGCTTTCGTTGACTCTCAACTATCATCTCTCAACCCTCAACTTTCTCAACACAACGGCCAGCGGTTGGCTGGAGCGGCTGGTTAGACCTCATCGGCCGCTTCCGCCGGGGGATAGCTCGAAAAATAAAGCGAATCAAGAAAGCGTGAAAACTCAAACTCATGGAAGCGATCATGGCACGAGGGACAAACAGCAACTAGCTCGAAAAGGAATTCTTCGCCAATGTGCGCGTAACTTGTGTGGTGTGCTCCCGTCGCTTCTGCGACTCTGCAGCCTTCGCAAACTCGCTGCTCCCGCTGAAGCACCAAATCACGCTTCGCCTGCCACTCCGGAGTCTGCAAATATCGCTGGTACTCGTCACGGCACTCCCGTTTGAGACGGTCAATTTCTCCTTGTCGTCGCTCGTCGTATCGGGCGAAGTACACTCGCAGATATGACGCGCGAAGCTCCTCGTCGAATAGCGACATCTCCGCGACTTGATGCCAGTTATAGGGCTTCGCGCTAACGCGCGTGCCAACTGGCGAGCCGCAAACCAAACACTGTTTCCATAGACGAGGCTGACCTGACTTATCAATCTTCTTTCGGAGCTCTTGTTTCACATGAGGGCAGTGTCTCGGGCTACCTGCTTCGCGCGCAATCTGATCAGCATCAACTTTGAGGGACGGCAAGCGCATGAGGTCTAACGAGAAAGAGATAAGCCACGGGCGGGGTCGGTGGCAAACACGCTGAAGTTATCTCGCAATGGGGCCGTTGGCTTCATCGTTTGGTTGGGCCTTGTTGGGAACCTCTAGCAACAAGTCACCATGTTCTGGGTCTTCTTCATTCGGATGGATCAACGGCAATGCGTCTTCTGTGAGATACATCTCCCACTGATGCGCCTGAGATGTCGGTGGAGGCGAGCCACTATCTGCCCACTTCACATTCATCGGTTCAATGGACGCTTGCCAGACCTTGACGTGACACAAGCCTGGGTGCTGACTCTGCGGATCTGCATCTGAGACGCGAATGTGTGCGGGAGTGCGATGTGATTCCTCGACAATGACGATGGACTTTCCGTCCAGCGCGCGAATGCTGGAGGTAGGTTTCAGCCAAACGGGATTGGCCGAGAGATATGTTTTCATAGTGGATACCTTGGGCCTAACGAGAAAGAAGTGAGCTACCGCCACCGAAAGCGAGCTTAGATCGAAGTAATAGTGTTTTAATCATGCAAAATGTGGACGCGCAGCGGGTGGCGGTTAGCTGCACTGACTGGTTAGGTCCGGTAGTTTCGAGCAAACGCTTCAACCTTATCCATAAGCACAATGAGAGCTTCCGCTTTCGATACCCCGAATCCGTAGGCGTAGCGGCCAACGCGCAGCTTCAGATAAGGGCGATCGACGCGATGCTTTCTCACAAAAAAGTGGTCGTAGGTAGAACAAGAGGGGGAGAAAGAGGGGTCCTTCGGATCGTCATGAGCGATAACAGTGACGCCAAGAGCAGGTTTGTCCCCATCGGATTCAACGAAATCGTTGATGACTGACCGCGCAGCTATAATCATCTGAGCCCGGAACGGGCCGAACCGGAAATGCTCGTCGTAAGTATTTGTTTCTCCCCAAGGCTTTTGATCGCAGAGAATCTCAAGAATGGGCCCGCCTTTGTGCTCCGTTACTCGTGTGGAGAAGCTTGGCATAGACCTAACGAGAATTAGACGAAGGTTCGTAAAACATCACGAAGATTTCTTCGTCTAATTCGGCCATCATGGTTGTTGTTCTGTCGCGTCCGTTGTCGTGCGAGGCTTTGACAGGAAACTGTCCACCTCGTCGTTGTAGGTCTCGAACGGGTTGCCCATGACAAGAAAATCGCGGCTGTCGTAGGCGATTGAATCCCAGTTGATGACGTAAGGTAAATTGCAGGTCTGGAAAAAGGCAACTGCGCGCGCACGACCTGATGCGCGCGTATTAACCGGAGGAACGTGAGTCGCGCTGGGACGGCGAACACTGTTGTTCCACTCCGCAATTCCCTTGCCCGGTGTGACGCCAAAGAACAATCCGCGCCGTGGATCGATGTTGTGATATTCGAGGTCGATGCTTTGCAGCCACGGATCGTCCCAGCTTAATCCTTCGGAGTCGACAAATGCGTCCAGCAACCATTTCTTTGTGATCCAATCAACCCCGCCAATCAGCGCGTGACGGTTATGCGCGATTGCTTCAAGAACGAATCCCCAGTTTTCCAGTAACCAATTAGTTTCTGCGCTGCTATTTCGCAGATACTGCTGCGCCAGGTGATGAAATTCCCACTGCACGTCGAGTGCGCCGATGGTTTTGCCGTTCTCAAGACGCACAATCCATCGCTGAGTAGGGTCACGAGAGATGTCGCGCGTGCTCTGCACCGCATCAGCCAGGACGAGGTTTCGCGGCAAACGGCCTTCCTCCAGCAATGAGAGAACGCAGGCCGTGGTCCCGATCTTCATTGCATTGGAGTAGGGGCTCATGTTGGAATCGCCAATCAGCAAATGGAGCCGGCGATATTTTCGGTAATCAGCCAGCGGCTCGTCGCGCGCGTTGATGATGGCGCGATTAAATTGCACCCACTGATAGATGTCGTTCACAATGTGATCGGCGCGCTGACTGAGCTGAAAATTCACTTGCGCCTCCGGTTTCGGCGGCTCGAAATCGAACGCCAGCGGATTCGATTGACCGACTCGCCCCGAGCCGGTAAAAATCTGCCGCGTTGCTAAAAAAGTCAGCAGCGTTCCTAGAATCGGCGGCGTGAACTGCGCCTCCCGTTTCATCAGATAATTCTCGTGGCAGCCAAACGTCGCTCCGGTGTGATGATCGACGTTGTTCTTGATAAACGACACGCGATCCTCCGCGCCCAAGGCAACGAGTGAAGACTGCAGCAGGTCGTCCCCGGCTGACTCGTAGGTCACAAGATCGTGCAGATGCAAACACTCCGGCGACGCGTACTCGATATGTCCCATGTCGAGATAGAGACGCCCGCCGTTGAGGAGAAATCCTCCGTTGCCCGGTGGTTCCTCGTAGTCCCGGTAATGCAAATCGATGGTGCCGGCATCTGCCTTTCGGAACAGATAGTTTTTGACCTTTGCCGGCCACAGTTCCGAATTGACGTGCGGTTCTTCTTCACTCAGAAGACAGCCGTATTCGGTTTCGATTCCAACGATCCGATCCATTGAAGCAAATCAGCGAGTTAACGAGTAAGTGATTTAACGAATCGAAATCACTAAATCACTGAATCTTTAAATCGCTAAATATTTTCGTACGCTTGAACCGCGCGGGAGAAGGCTCAAGTTTCTCCCATGGCCGCTTTTCCTCTTCGCAGTCCTTCTGAAAAAATTGGTGGTCTTTTTTACTTCGGCCGGATGCTCGACAAAATCCGGCTGTACGCGAAAGCCGAATTACCGTCAGACTATCACGCCAATCTCGGAAAGGGCTTCGACGAGAAATGCGTGACCTTTTTGCGAGTGAATTACGATCAATTAGTCGAGCGCGTGAAAAAGGGTGGCACCGATGATGAGATTTTGCAGTGGTGCTTCAGCGTTGGGCGCAGACCGTCCGAAAGCGACATTTACGTTTGGAACGAATTCATGCGCAAGCGCGGGTGGAACGATGAAGTGTCCGAGATCCTCAAACGGCGCAAACAGGAGGCAGGAATGAGTGATAGGTCGGACATCGAGACATCGTTCCAATTTATCGACGCTGACGAAGGGCGTTTACCGAAACTTGGGTAAGCACGCCGCGCTGCGGTGTTCGCGGACGGCGTCGGGGCGCCGTCCCTCCCTACCGTTGTCTATTCCGCCAGCGTATCGATTCGCTCGGCCAGACCAAAATCAAGCTCGGTCAGTCCACCTTTGCTGTGCGTTGAGAGAACCAACCGCACCTTGTTGTAACGAATGTCGATGTCGGGATGGTGTTCTTCTTCCTCGGCTACTTCCGCCACAGCATTTATGAAATCGATCGCATCGGCGAAATCATCAAACTCAAAAGTGCGCTCGATATGTTTCTTCTCCAGCTCCCATTCCGGGATCTTTTTCATGCGGTTTTTCAGATCCGCAGTTTTGATCAAGTCAGCCATAACGGCACAACGAGTAACACCCGAAAATCGTTTTGCAATGCCAAATCGAGCGGTTTTAAAAATCCAAAATTCGGCGAAGATTTTTAACCGAATCGAAAACTTCCACCGCACGCTGGCGCCCTTGCTTCGACAGCCGCGGCCAAGCTCGCAACACTCTTTTCACAGCAGCTTCCGCCTCATCGGCGTCTCGGATAAAGCTGAATCCATTTTCCGCAGGAAGATAACGCTCGGCGCCGGTGTCTTCGGTAATGACAGGCCGACCCAACGCGAGAAATGCCGCGGCGCGATCGCTGATCCAGCCGGTACGCCAGGCTACGTCAACGCCCTTGATCGCGGTGAATTCAGCAAGCGCGCTGGCCAGGTAGCGGCGGTAAGCCGCCGGCGTACGTGCGACCCGGTGCGGATCGACAATTCTCCAGCCACGCCGTTGTAGTCGTTGCCGTTCCGGGTCTTCCGCAGCGATGTTCATCGCTAATTCGAACTCCGCCTCTGGTATATGGCTTGGAAGATCCAAGTAAGGCTCGAACGCGAATTTTTTGGATAAATCGGGAAATTTTCCTGCAACTTCCACAGCCCCACTCCAATACCATTGACCAACTGTGGTAAATTTCGGCGCACTTGGCCGCGGTTGTGGCCGAAACCATTCCGTGTCCACTAACGGATAAAATGTCTTCCACTGTAGGCGCTGTAGTGGCGGGCGTGTCGCCCGCGATGGAGAGAAAGCAGCCGGCACGGCTGCCACTACAGGTTTCGGCAATTGGCAGTCGCTTCCATGCACGTTAAGCCCGATGGTCCAGAATTCGTGGTGGTACGATTGGCCCATCTCCAGCTTCGTCATCCAATAGAAGATTTCACTCGGGTCGAGATCGCAAAAGACGCGGCGCTCGAACTTCAACAGCAACGGTGGATGAATTGAATAGGCGAGATTGAGCAGAACATTCGGTCCGCCGAGCCGGTCGAGCAGTTCACGTTTTGAAATTCCGATGCAACGCATGCTGTCCAGATCGTGCGTATCGGAGGCAGGTTTCTGATAAAGCAAACAGTATCGGCCGGCCAATCCGTTAGCGCCCAATTGCCTCTGGAAATTCTTGATGCTGGTCTCATCGGCTGCCAGATCGTTTGTCGCCGGCAATAACTCCAACCAGATCGCATCCAGCTTCAGTCGTCGCAGCCCAAGCATCCATTGTAGTGGCACGGAAAAATTTCCGCCGCCTTCGCGATACTTCGCCGCAAACCCGCAGCCGAGAAAGATTGTCATGTAATTGCTACTCCACTAATCACGATCACGGATCACTGATCACGCTGGAAGATTTGACGCTCAAGCGTTCTACTCGCAAATTAACCGCTCTTCACGGGCGCCCGTAGCTCAACTGGATAGAGCATCTGACTACGGATCAGAAGGTTAGTGGTTCGAATCCTCTCGGGCGCGCTTTTTCTCTTCAATCGCAAGCCGATTTGCGTCTCAGCGTAACGGCGGCACGCGTGTACCGAACATACCGAGCAAGATATACTGGAGGCCCGAAAAGAAGATCAGTCCGGCGGCCAACGTTACAACGCCAGCGAGCGCGCTGCGCCAACGCGCGATCCCATGAAGATGGCGAAGGGCACCCCAACAAGCGACGAACCAGCCGAGAACCACGAAGATGCTGGCCAAGCTCAGAAGGACATAAACGAGCGCGAGGCCGGGCGCGGCAGCTTGAAATGTCCGCCATCGCTCTGTGTTCGCCACCAGATAGTCAGGATTGAGACGCACTGCCACGGCGATCGCGGAGTCGTAGGCGCGCAAAATTCCAAGTCTAGCGATCTCCAGGATCACACCCGCGATATAGAGCGGACTGACAATATAAAGATAAGCCGAGAAAGTCGCGGCAAAGCTTGCGTGGCCGCCGGCCATGCGGAGCACCAGCTGGATGATCGCTGCGAACACCACCAGCGCCAGCACTTTGAATACGGCCATGCTCGCTACGAGCGTCGTGAACGCGTCCTCCTTGCCAAGCTGCGGAAGTTGCAGCAAAAAGCCAATCGCAACGGATACCCCGACAAAAGTGAGCGGCCGCGTGAGGTCGCCTGCTGCTTCGCCCACCCAGCGCAGTATTGCACTTTTCGGTCTGGTGACGAGGCTGGCGAGATCGGGCAAGTAACCCGGCAGCTGTTTGAGTATACGTTCGAGCAGATCCTTCACGCGCGTTTCCCGTCAAGCCCGCACTGCGACGCGGGCAGACCATAGCTAGCAAGCTGCATCGCCCGATTATCTGCGCTTCCGCAGCAGTTAGGCAAGATTCAAAAACGGTTTTACGTGCGGGTCGCCCGCTGAAAGCCGCGCCGGCGATGGCGGCCACAGCGCAGGAAGATCGGGAAAACCGCGAACCACAGTCAGGTTGGCCTGTTTGGTATTTAATGGACTACGTAGAAATAAATAACCACAAAAAGAACGGTGAGGATGATAGCGGCAATCCACCAAATGGTTTTTATCCCAGCTGGCTTTGGCGCTGACCGGAACTCCTCGCGAATAAACTGGTCATAGTTGAAGTCCTCGTCCGGCAAATCCACGGCATCGTAAGCATCGGCATCTTTTCGCCAGCCTGAATTGTGATCCGCTCCGCACTCAGGACACGCTAGCGAACCGCGCGGGACGTCCTTACCGCAGACGGGACATACATCCGGTGCTTTTGGTCTCGTTGATTTCATTCGAGCCATTTGTCAGAAGAATGTTCGGTGTGTGTTTGTTCGAGCAATGATTGCACGGAACAGTTTATATCGGGAAGGGAACAGCTCTCCCTACAATCCCATTCCACTCACTGAAAATATGGCCGGATTTGCGCGTATTTTTTATCGCCGATCCCGCTCACTCTTTTCAGATCGTCAGCACTCTTAAACGGTCGTGCTGCAATGATTCGCGCCGCTATTACGTGCCCGATTCCCGGCACCGTCGTCAGCTCTTTCTCCGTCGCCGTGTTGATGTCGATCTTGCCGAGCGGAATTTTTTCTTTCGGATGCGATTTTTGTTCCTCGCGTGGAGTGCTCCTCGCAGGTGGTGTTGGAGAAACGCTGGCAAATGGACTCATCAGAGGAGTGGGTCGCGCCGGAGTTTTGTTTTCCTGTCCGAAAAAACTAAAAACAGTTGGCTTTTGCGCGCGCACATTCAGTCGGCCCGCGTTGATGCCCCACGCCCCGATTTTCTCCCGTTTGGCTTCGTCCTCGAGTTGCTGAAGTTTCGCCAATTCCACTCGCGAGCTTATTGACCCCGGCGGTGCTGCTCTGTAGCCGTAGATTCGTGCGAGCCCGGTGCGGACTAATTGCTCGCCAAGATCACCCTCTTTGGTCTGAACATACGCGTAAAACCGCTCGAGTTTACTCTGGCCCATTGCATCTGACAGATGCGTAAACACGGTGAACGGCGCAGACAGTTTCTCTCGCGTGAACTCCTTTGCCGCTTGCCCTACTTCAATGGCCTGAGCCACCGTGATGGCAAAATATTTCGCCTGCTCGACCAGACGCGCCGGAGTCATTTCGTCTGTTTCCGGTGCATCAACCATGTAGAGGCGGAAGATGTATTCGTTCGGGCCAACGCTCACATGAAAGCTGTCGCCGTCGTTCGCAGGGTTCGCGATCAGTCGGCAATTGTTCAGCACGATCCAGTCTTTCGATTCAGCGCGAGCGCAAAGATCGGCAGCCGCCGTCCAAAGAGCAGCAACAGCGATCATCACGCCTGCGCAGCGCAATGCTGCAATTCGCGGTGTCGCGGGCTCCCCAATGAAAAATTTGCGCCACATCACAATTACGCTGTTTGAAGCCGGGCAAGATGCGCGGCGTACGTAGCGACGAGGGCGCCTAAAACGCTGCCGGCAATCACGTCGCTGACAAAGTGGTAGTTCATCGCGACGAGGCTCACCAGCATCGGAACGCAGAGAACCATCACTACGATTTGTACGGTTCGACTGCGAGGCATCGCAATCAGCCACACCCCGGCGAATCCGAGGATTCTGCAGGCGTGACCGGATGGAAAGCTGCCGATGTCATCGCCGCGCTGAAATGGATGGAAACCGTAGGTACCGGTGCCGATAAGCGATAGGTTATTATGGGTCCAAGTCTCCGGCCAATAGCGACCGAAAACATCCCCTAACGAGATGCGGAAATCATCGGCCACGATCAAGCTGAGACACGCCACGAGCAGCACCTTCTGCCAGCGCAGAAACGGTCCCCACGTCCGTCGAACCACCAAGATCGTTAACACCAGAGCCGACCAATTCTGCACTTCTGGCGGCGGGTAAGTGAACCATCGGAAAACCTGGAACGTATTTATGTGGTGCTGATAGACAAAGAACGCCATGGGACGATCAATCCAAAAGTAACAGATCAATACCGCAACAACGCATAGTGCCGTTATGATTAATGTGCGACATAGCAATCTGCGGTAGTCGTTTTCGTGCGTTGTCATGACGCAGGCACCTCGAACTGACTCATGAGTTTGAATGTCTCGTAACGCTTCGCGATTTCCTCCATCGAAAGATTGCGCAAACGCTGCAGGCTGAATGCTTCCACGCAAAAACTGGCCAGCACGCTGCCGTAAATCATCGCTTTGCGCAGATCGTTGAAGTGCACCGTCTTCACTGTGCCGGCCAGATACCCGGCTATGCCGCCGGCAAACGTGTCCCCTGCCCCGGTCGGATCGTGAATATCTTCGAGCGGGTAAGCGCCGCAACTGAAGAACTGGTCTCCCTTACCAAAGAGCAATGCGCCATGCTCGCCTTTTTTTATAGCAACATACTCTGGCCCTATTTTGTGAATGCGACGCCCGGCTTTGATGAGACTGGTTTCCTTTGTTATTTCGCGCGCTTCGCTGTCGTTCAAGATAAGAAGATTCACCCGCTGAAGGAGCGCATCCAAGTCCGGTCTGGCTGTCTCGATCCAAAGGTCCATTGTGTCTGCGACGACAAAGCGCGGGCGCACCATCTGGTCGAGTACGTGCGCTTGGAGGGACGGTGCGATGTTGGCCAGCAAAACGAAATCGGTTTGACGATACAATTCCGGCAATACCGGCTTGAAATTTTCGAAGACATTGAGCGCGATTGAGCGCGTCTCCCGCGTGTTCAGGTCCCACGAATATTCGCCCGACCAGCGAAAAGTTTTTCCATTCACTCGCTGCACGCCTTTGGTGTCGATCTTGCGCGCCTTCCAAAACTGAAATTCCGATTCAGGAAAATCGTCGCCTACGATACCGACGAGTCGAACTCGCGAGAAGAAACTTGCGCCAAGGGCTGCGTACGAAGCCGACCCGCCTAGCAAATCGGAATGTTCCTCCACCGGCGTCTTAACCGTGTCGATCGCAATGGAACCAACAACGAGAACGGACATGGTCAGAATGACGAAGCACGAATGACGAATGACGAATCAAGCACGAATGACAAATGTCGGACTACAACTCGTTGCAAAAATTTAGTCATTCCGATTTCGCCATTCCTTCGTTATTGGTCATTCATCATTTATGCCAGCATGTCGGTGGCGCAGCGCGCATAATCAACAATGCTGTGGGCCTTGAGCAAAGCTGAGACCATCACCACCCGCTTTGCCCCTGCGTCGATAACACTCTGTAGATTGTCAACGTTGATTCCGCCGATGCAGAAGATTGGCAGACTTATTTCTGCATGGACACGCCCGATATCCGCGAGCCCGATAGGCGCATAGTCAGGTTTCGTGGGCGTAGCGAATATCGGGCCGAACCCAATGTAGTCCGCACCTTCAAGTTGCGCTGCGAGTGCTTGCTCGAGGCTGTGCGTGGATTTCCCAATCAAAACGGCGCGTCCCGCTTTGCGCCGCGCGACTTCGATCGGGTCGTCATCCTGTCCGACATGGACGCCCTCTACTGGGACGTGGCTGGCGATTTCCGCATGATCGTTCACGATTAGTGGCGCGGAAGATCTGGCTGTTAACTCGTGGAGCTGCGCCGCGACATCGACAAGTTCCTCGATTGGCCTCCCTTTTCCGCGAAGCTGAATCAGATCGACACCGCCTTCGATCATTTGCTCGACAATGCGGGCAAGATCGGCTTTTTCGACGTAGCCCAGATCAATGACCCCGTAGAGCCGGCGGTCGATCAGATTTTTTTCCATAAAATCGAGTCTGGTGTAGCCGCCTCGCTACGCCGAGGCGTTGTTACACGGCGACACAGCGCCGTGGCTACAACAAAATATTACTCGCGTAACCGAATCGGCGGCGAGGCCAGATCAAGTTTGCCGGCCGAAATGAGGCGGTCGATCAATCCAGTGTCGTAGTTTCCATCGCGAAAATCGCCGTTTCGCATCATGGCGGCGTGAAACGGGACCGTTGTCTTGATGCCGGTGATGTAGTACTCGTCCAGCGCGCGGCGCATTCGATCAATGGCGTTGATCCGCGTGGCGCCAACCGTAATTATTTTCGCAATCAGCGAGTCGTAGTACGGCGGAACGGTATAGCCCGTATAAACGTGCGAGTCGATTCGAACTCCGCGACCGCCCGGCGCGTAATAAAAATCAATTCGGCCGGGCGTCGGCTGGAACTCGTGGTCGGGGTCCTCGGCATTGATGCGGCATTGGATCGCGTACAATCGCGGGACTGCATGCGCGACATGAGGTGAAAGCGGCTGGCCCGCGGCGATGCGGATCTGCTCCTTTACAAGGTCGCACGCATACACTTCTTCGGTGATCGTGTGTTCCACCTGGATGCGCGTGTTCATCTCCATGAAATAAAAATGCCTGTCTTGGTCGACCAAAAACTCGATCGTGCCTGCATTTTCATAACCGACTGACTTGGCCAGCTTCACAGCGGCGTTTCCCATTTTTTTCCGAAGACCCGGCGTCATTAGCGGCGACGGACATTCTTCAATCACTTTCTGGTTGCGTCGCTGAATGGAGCAATCGCGCTCGCCTAGATGCACGATGTGGCCATGGCTGTCCGCGACGATCTGAAATTCAATGTGGTGCGGATTAGCGATGAGCTTTTCGAGATAGATCTGGTCATTCCCAAACGCTTTCTGCGCCTCGTGACGCGCACTATGGAAGGCCGATTTAAGGCTGGGCTCGTTGTGCGCGGTGCGCATTCCACGCCCGCCACCGCCGGCAGCCGCTTTGATCATCACCGGGTAACCGATCTTCTTTGCGACCTTCATCGCCTCGTCTTCTGTCTCGACGATTCCGTCGCTTCCCGGCGTTACTGGCACGCCGGCTTTGCGAGCACATGAGCGAGCAGCGTTCTTATCGCCCATCGCTTGCATCGCACGCGATGGTGGTCCGATGAACTTGATATTGCAGCTTTCGCACACTTCCGCGAAATGCGGGTTCTCGGCCAAGAATCCGTAGCCGGGATGAATAGCATCGACGTCGCCAATCTCGGCTGCGCTCATGATCCGATCGATTTTTAAATAACTCTCCAAGCTCGGCGCCGCCCCGATGCAGATGGATTCATCCGCGAGTTGGACGTGCAGCGAATCGACGTCCGCCTCTGAATAAACCGCCAGAGTGCGAATGCCCAGCTCTTTGCAGGCGCGAATCACACGCAGCGCGATTTCACCGCGATTGGCAATCAGTACTTTCTCGAACATCGGAGACGCGCGGTTCGGCGCGCCGCCCTGCGGTCGCGCCCTACCATGTTGCCTTAGCGGATTTTGAACAGCACCTGTCCGAACTGCACGGGTTTGCCGTTTTCGGCCATCACTTCAGCGATGATACCGCTTGTTTCTGCCTTGATTTCATTCATCACTTTCATCGCTTCGATAATGCAAACGACCGTGTCTTCGGTGACGGATTTTCCAACATCAACAAAAGGCGGAACGTCCGGCGATGCTGAGCGATAGAATGTGCCCACCATGGGAGAAACAATTTCTTTCAACGGCACGCTTTCGATCGTTTGGGGGGCGGCAGGCGGGGTTTCAGGCGTGGCGGGCACGGCCTTGGGCGGCCCCGCCGCTACAGATGGCATAGCCGCGGCTGCCTGAGCCGAAGGCCCCTTTTCAAGCTTAAGGCGGAACCCTTCCTTTTCGATCTCGAAGACCGAAAGATCATGTTTCTTCATCAGATCGATGATGGCTTTAATTTCTTTGAGGTCTTTAGGATCCAAGCACTGTTCCTCTGGTTAAGGCTGAGCGTTTAGGTAAAGCAGCTTTAGGGAGCAAGGTCAAGCACTGGAATGGAGCGTTGGAGTAATGAGTCTTTCATCTGGCGCGTCGATCGATACTCCAGTACCCCAATACTCTATTACTCCGTCACTCCAATTCAAAATCATCGATGAAACCGACGATTACGTCGTCGTCGATAAACCGCCGTTTCTTCTCATTCATCCAACAAAGCCGAATGAGGCGCGGAATCTGTGGAAAGAATTGCGCGAGCTTCTTGCATTCGAAATCGCCAGCGGTGGTCAGGTCTCGATTGTAAACCGGCTCGACCGTGAGACCAGCGGTTTGGTTCTGGTCGCAAAAACCGCCGCAGCCGCGCGCCGGTTCGGGCTACTGATGCAGAAGCAACGGCTGCGCAAAGAGTATTTCGCCATTGTTTTGGGCTGGCCGGAATGGGAAACCCAAATTGTCGATGCACCCTTGGATCGACAGACCAAGCACCAACAATCAGCAATCTGGGTGAAACAAATGATTCATCCCACTGGTGCGCCAGCGCACACCGAGTTCCGTGTTGAACGGCGCTTTGTCAGATCGACATCATCGGGCAAAAAGTTTAGCCTGATCCGCGCAATTCCGCGCACGGGCCGCACACACCAGATTCGCGTGCACCTGAGCTCAGTCGGTCACCCAATCCTGGGCGACAAAATTTATGGCCCGGACGAGCAACTCTATCTCCGGTTTATCGAGACCGGATGGACGCACGAGCTCGAACAACGCTTACTTTTGCCGCGACATGCGCTGCATTCAGCCAAACTAGCGATCGTGGGCGAATGCGAATGGAACAGCCCCTTGCCTCTCGATCTTGCTGAGTTCATCGGGTAGGGACGCCGCGCTCCGGCGTCCGGACAGCGCAGCGCGCTGTCCCTACCAATTGCAATCACATCAACTACTCCTATGGTAGGCGCGCCGAATGAAAACGCTTCGCGCTTCCGTGGTTTTCGCGTTTCTTCTCGCGTGTTTGCGAGCGTTCGGCGGAATGGAAAGCGCGGAGCTCCCTTCAACTGAACTTGATCCTCGGAGCTTCGAACTCGCGCTTGAGTCGGGATATCTATTCGGGGCTATCAATCCGCCGGCTGATTATCAGATCGGCGCGGAGTTTCTGACAGCGCGTGTTCGATGGGGCGTGGTGCGAAGCGACAGCTGGCTGCGCGGTTACAATCAATTTTATGTCAGCGGCATCGCTGAGCCGATTTTTCGCGGGATCGAGAACCATTACTTCGGATTCAATCTTGGCATGCGCTACAACTTTGTTCGGCCGGGCAGCAGACTCGTCCCCTATATTTCGGGCGGAGTTGGCCCAGGCTGGATCGACAGTCATCCGGAAGTTCCCGGCGGACAGGGACAGGATTTTACCTTTAACATTTTATCGGCAGCCGGCGTCTCCTTCGAACTGAATGATCACTGGAGACTGAACGCGGGAGTGCTTTATGAGCATCTCTCCAACGGCGGGCAGACCAATCCGAATCCGAGCCTGAATCTGTTCGGGCCCCAGCTGGGCGTGACCTATTCATTTTAGTATACCGTTGTCATGTTGAGCGAAGCAAAACGTTTTTTGGACAGCGCTTGCGAGCACCAAACGAATAATCAGAGATTCTTCGCTCTGCTCAGAATGACAGACTGATGTACCCGCCCGAAGAAAACGTCCTAGTTGTCAGGCGCAGTTTGTTCGATCAGCTTGGCAGTTTCCAAGGCCTTAACTTCGAGCCGCAGAAATACCTCGACGCATTTCTGTCGCGTGGAAACAACTTCTTCCTCCCGCGTCCTGAAGCCGAGATTAATCCGGCCTACAAACAAATCATTCCCTACGCGCTAATCGCGTTTGAGAATACGATGGCTTATTACGTCCGCGGGAAAAAAGCGGGTGAACAGCGTCTTGTCGCAAAAGGTTCAATCGGTATTGGCGGTCACATGAACGAGACCGACGAATCGCTTTTCGCGGTGGATGAGGCGGCCTATCGCGCCGGCGTTGAGCGCGAAGTGAACGAAGAAATCAAAATCGACAGTCCGTTCGAGGACCGGATTGTCGCCCTTCTTAACGACGACACCACTGAGGTGGGACGAGTGCATCTTGGCATCGTGCACGTTTTCAAACTAGCCGAGCCAAAGATCGAAAAACGCGAAGCGATGATCACGGGGCTAATGTTTCTTCGAAAAGAAGAATTGCTTGCGCGTCGCGACACGATGGAAAGCTGGTCGCAAATTTGCCTCGATTCGCTCGAGCGTTTACTGCTGTAGCCGCCTCGCTGCGTCGAGGCGTGCAGATCCTGTAGCCTCGGCATGGCGACACAGCGCCGTGGCTACAACGCGCGCCTACCGCTCCCTCTGAGGGAGAAATGTGACCTCGTCGATCTGCCAGCGACCTACCGGATGCGAAATGACCAGATTAATATCAGCGTATCTTGCTGGATAATTTATTCGCGCGTGGAAGTTCCCGTGCGGCTCGAAAAATTGCGAGTTAAACTCGATCTCGCCCTGGACGTCAATCTCTCCAACAGGCGGTCCGAGCTTGGCAATCTCTGCAAAAAACTCCTGCTGCGCCGAAGGCGAAAAATTCATCCGCGCCTGCGGACTCAGACGCGATGCGAAGAAGTTCGCATCACGCTGAACAGCGATGCGTTGGATGGCGTCCCTGGCGAATTGTTTTCCATCCCTGGCCATCTCCTGTTTGTTGGAAACGAGCCACCAAAAACCAACACCAACCAATCCCAACACAATGATAAGGACAACAATGACTTGCCCGGATGATTTTGAACCAGAATTCATTTTCAATTTCTTCATAATTAGTTAGTAGCCGAACCCGAGACCCTTGATCACTTGGCCATTTCGGATGAGAACAGCATGTTTTTGTTTGCCCGTGTAACCGCCGAAGCGATTTCGGGCGTCCACGGTGAAATTGACGAGATAACCATAGAGGTGTTCGCCGTTTTTGCCCAAGTCGGCCGGTTTAGGTTCCCCATTCCATTCAATACGCGCGCTGTCCGGATCGATCAGTTGTTTGTTGAGCCACTGCACCACTGTCTCCTTGTAATTGGCGGGATATGACCCGTAACGCGCCACGTCCGCCTCTGTTTCTGCAATCGCTTGCAGTGTCAGCGCAACGCCCACCGTAAACGCAAGAATGAACGGCCGAGCCGTTTTCATGGAAGCCATTCTGTGCCGTCAGATCTTTTTGTCCAGCCTAATGAGAGCTCCCTGTCTCAGCTGTGAATGCCTCGTGCGGACGTCGCAGATTCCGCCGGGTGGAAACCATTCCGACGCATTCGGGAGTAATAGCGTGCTTTTCTTTTTAGACCCGTTTCTTTATTGATGCTTCGCAGGATGAATCGGCTGTTATTTTTGTGGCTAACTACTTCCTTGATTTTTGCCATTTCGCGGACAGCAAATGCGCAAACTCCGGTGCCTGCTGCACCCGCAATTGAAGAGAACAAACAGTTGTTCGATCCCGCCGCGGCAACGCAAGCGTGGTTGGCTACCGTGCCAAGAAACGAGCGAGAAAAATCAGATGCCTATTTCGAGGGCGGTTACTGGCTGATCCTGTGGAATTTTCTTCTCACCGTTGCCATCTCGATCTTTCTGCTGGCTTCCCGAATCTCGGCGTGGCTGCGCGATTTTTCACAGCGACTAACCAGGTTCAAGACGTTGCAAGTAGCCTGCTACGCACTGCCGTATTTGGTGATCGTTTACGTATTAACTTTCCCTCTGAATCTGTATGAAAATTTTTCTCGCGAACATCAATACGGGTTTGCAACCCAGATTTTCCCAGCGTGGTTTCGCGAACAGCTAATTAGCCTCGACCTCGGAATCGTCGCGGGGCCGATCCTGTTGATTGTGTTCTACGCTGTTTTCAGGCGAGCACCGCGAACGTGGTCGATATGGGGAACGGCCGTGGCAGTTCTCTTCTCATTCGGCGCCGTGTTTATCGCGCCTGTGTTCATTGAGCCGCTTTTCAACACCTACAAACCGCTGACAAAGCCCGAAATTAGGGATCCGATTCTCGCCATGGCGCGAGCGAATCAAATTCCCGTCAAACAAGTCTTTGAGATGGACGCTTCGCGGCAGACCACGCGAGTGAGCGCGAATGTCGCAGGAGTTCTTGGCACGACACGGATCGCGCTGAATGACAATCTGCTCAAACAATGTACGCTCCCGGAAATCCGCGAAGTGATGGCGCACGAGATGGGCCATTACGTTCTTAATCACGGCGCAAAACTGCTGACTTACTTTGGAATTTTCGTCCTCATCGGATTCGCGCTCACTCGTGTGTTTTTCGACGCCGCCGTGAGACGGTACGGCGACAAATGGGGCGTGCGCGGCATTGCCGACCCAGCCGGGCTTCCGTTGCTCGTTTTGATATTCAGCACACTGGTTTTCGTCGCCACGCCGTTTCTCAACACAGTGGTACGCGTCACCGAACGAGAAGCAGACGCTTTCGGAATCAACACATCGCGCGAGCCGGATGGCATGGCAAAGGTGGCGCTCAAACTCGGCGCTTATCGCAAACTCGATCCGACGCCACTTGAGGAATTCATCTTTTTCGATCATCCCGCCGGCCGCGCCCGAATCCGTATGGCCATGGATTGGAAAGCGGCGCATTTGCCGGCCGCCGAATCACCCGTGGCGAAGGGCAGTTCTAGCATTCGCTAATGCCAGGTCTTATCCCGTTTCACGCGGATGTTGCGAGGGTGCAGCGGCGGTGGGAGCAGACTTGCCTTTCTGGATCAGCATCAAATTGCGAATGTAAATTAGTGAGTTGGGTAAGTAGGCAAGAATACCGACCGGATCCCGCCTGAAAATGAAGTAGAGGCACATGATCACGCTGCCGGCGATGCTCCAATACCAAAACGAGACCGGGATTACGCTTTCGCCTTGCCGTTCGGAGGCGAGCCATTGCACAAGGAAACGCATTGAAAAAGTAGCGTTCCCGATAAAGCCGAGCACGACGAGATAACTCCAATCCAGACCGAGGAATCGGTATTCCTTCCCGATCCACGTAATAGCGATAAGTGCGAGTATGTTCATAGGCTGTTAATTGATTCGGCGATTTCGTATCGGATTTGTCGCGATTTCATCCAGCGCACTGCGAGCAGGTCGCGGAACGATTTGAACAAGCGATTCCAGACGCCGTAGTGACTTTTGCCTGAGAATCGCGGATTTGTCGAGACCGGGACTTCAACGACGCGGAACCTTTCCATCTTGATTAACGTAGGAAGAAAACGATGCGCGCCGTTGAAAAATTTCACGTGTGCGATGCATTCGCGTTTGAACACGCGATAGGTGCAGCCAGCGTCGCTGATGTTTTCACCGGAGAGTTTGTTGCGAACCCAGTTGGCGATGCGCGATGAGGCAATGCGAATCCAGTTGTCGCCTTTGCCTCGCGTTGCAGCGCGGGTTCCGCAAACGCAGTCCGCATCTTTGAGCGACTCGAGCATCGCCGGTAGATCTTTCGGATCGTTTTGCAGATCGGCATCCAGCGTGGCGATGTAGCGACCGCGCGACGCCTGCATCCCCGCCCAACTGCCAGCCGATTCGCCGCAATTGAACTTGAAGCGCTGGATACGCAGCCGCGGATCACTCGCGGCAAGCTGTTTTAGAACGGCCCAGGAATTGTCTGTGCTGCAATCGTCCGTGATCACGACTTCATAATCCAACCCGAGCGGATCGAGCACCGCATGAATTGCTGAGTGTAATGGTCCTAAATTTTTCTCCTCGTTGTGGCACGGAATAACGAGACTTAGTTCCGTCGCGTTCATTGCATCCCGAAAAATTCCAGGATGGCGTCGCAAATATAATCGACGTCTCCCAGCGGCAATTCTCCGTAGATCGGCAGCGAGAGAATTTCTTTCACTACGGCTTCGGTCTGCGGGAGTTTTGGCAACTTGGGATAAAGTTTCGTCACCGCCGGCTGCTGGTGATTCGCCACCGGATAATGAATGCCGGTGCCAATTCCTTTGTTTTGCAAGTGCTTCGCCAGTTCATCGCGCCGCTCAGTGCGGATGACGTACATGTGGTAAACGGCGTAGGCCCATTCTTTCTCCAGAGGTGTCTTCACGACGCAACTGAGACGTTCGGTGTAACGAGCCGCAACGCGCCGTCGATGCTCATTTAACTTGTCGATATTGCGCAACTCCACGCGCCCAATCGCGGCCTGGATTTCGTTGAAGCGAAGATTGTAGCCCACCACTTCGTGGATGTACTTGGATTTGCGTCCGTGATTGCGCAGCATGCGCAGATTATCTGCGAGCGCGGTGTCGTTGGTCGTGACACAACCGCCATCGCCCATCACAGTGAGATTTTTAGAAGGAAAAAACGAAAAAGCGCCGGCCACGCCCATCGAGGCGACACGCTTGTCCTTGAATCGCGCCCCATGCGCTTGGGCGCAGTCTTCAATCATCCACAGACTGTGCTTGCGCGCGATTTCCGAAACGCGATCGAGGTTTGCTGGATGCCCGTAAAGATGCACCGGCAAAATGCCAACGGTGCGCGGTGTAATCGACGCCTCCAGTAATTCGACATCGAGGCAATAGGTCTCATCGATATCGATGAAGACCGGTTTCGCGCCGAAGTGGATCATCGGCTCGATTGAAGGAAACGCCGTATGAGACGGCACCAGAATCTCGTCGCCTGCTTTCAAGCCCATCGCGCGATGAAGCAGAAACCCGCCTGCCGTCCATGAGGAACAAAGCACGGCATGTTTCGTGCCAATGTAATTGGCGAGTTCTGCTTCGAAGGCTTCGCATTCTTTTCCAAGGATGTACGAGCCGGAACTGAGCGCGCGCAGCGCAGCGTCGCGCACTTCTTCGTTTAAGAGAACCCGGGAAAGCGGAATTTTTTTCATCTGGAAGCAAAATGTCCGCCTCTCCCTTTCATCAAGGGGAAAGGATTGAGATGGGGGGTTCGGCCTTCTCTACACGTGACATGTTCAACCCTAACCCTGCCCTCTCCCTTGGCGAGGGAGAGGCGACAATCAATGGTTTGCTTGTGCTCGACGAGATCGCGACTCATGTGGTGATATCGATCCAAGTTCCGGTTCGCGCGGACTCGACTGCCGCTTCGACTGCGCGGACAACATGGAACCCCGCCCATCCATCGGCAAGGGGCGGCGTCCGTTTCTCAATCGAATCGATGAAAGCTGCCAGTTCGGCACGAAGCGGTTCTTCCGGTGGAAACTCGAGTTGGTGGACCGCGCCTTCCTCCGCTTTTATCGTGTCGCCATCGGCGACGTGCCGATTTTCAAACGTCTTAATTTTATATTGCGCCACATTGTAATCACACACCGCAGAAGAATCGGTTCCCACAATCGTTACTTCGCGGAATTTGCCCGGGGCATGGTATCCGGCCTCTACCGTCGCCAGTATCGGGGAACTTTTGCCTCGATCGTATTCCAGAACAATTAGCGATTCATCATCCATTCCACGTCCAAAAAAATCACGCAGCACTGCATGAACACGCCGCGGTGACGTTCCGAGGAGGAAGTTGAACAGATCGATAAAATGAATGCTGTCGGCAAAAGTCACGCCCGTATCGTGACGGGGACGCTTGAAGCCGCTGAATATGGCCCGCAGCATCTTCAGCCGGCCAAATCGTCCCCCAGCGATCGCATCGCGCATCCACAGCGAAGCGGGGTCGAACCGGAAAATATGGCCAACCTGCAGAACCAATCCGCGCCTGTCCGCGAGCTCCGTCAGATTCTTTGCCTCGCTCGAAACCAATGTGATCGGTTTTTCCACGAACACATCTTTTCCCATGTCGAACAATTGGCGGCACGTTTCGAAGTGCGCCGACGCCGGTGTGACCACCACTGCAGCGTCAATCTTTGGGAAAAGTGAGCGCCCATCCGTGCTGCGATGCGTTTCCGGAATGTCCACCGAATTCAGACGTCCCTCGTGATGATCGGCGACAAAAAGTTCGATTGGCATTGACTTGAGTACGCGCAAGTGATTCGCGCCCCACCGTCCGATACCAATGAGAAGAATCCGTTTCATGTGTCCTTCAGCTCAATCTCTGAAACACCAGCACCGAGCGACTATGATCGCGCTTTCAACTGAGCAATCAACGTGTCGGCGATAGTCGCTGGTGTGTCAGCAATTGCGATTCCGGAGGCCTTTAGCGCTTCAATTTTTCCCGCCGCAGTCCCCTTTCCTCCGGAAACGATCGCGCCAGCGTGACCCATGCGCCGTCCCGGTGGAGCTGTCATTCCTGCGATAAAAGCTGCCACTGGCTTTTTGCAATTCGTCTTGATCCATGCAGCGGCTTCTTCTTCTGCCGAGCCGCCGATTTCGCCGATTAGAATCATGGCGTCTGTCCCCGGATCTTGGTTGAAAAGCTTCACGCAATCCAAATGCGATAAGCCGTGAATGGGGTCGCCGCCGATGCCGATGCAGGTGGATTGTCCGTAGCCGCGCGACGTCAATTGCCACACTGCTTCATACGTAAGCGTCCCTGAGCGGGAGATCACTCCGATATTGCCAGGCTTATGAATGTAGCCCGGCATGATGCCAATCTTGCACCCACCGGGAGTAATAATCCCCGGGCAATTTGGACCAATCAACCGCGATTGCTTTCCGCGCATCAGCGCTTTCACGCGCATCATGTCCATCACTGGAATTCCTTCCGTGATGCAAACCACCAGATCGACTCCCGCATCGACTGCTTCCAGAATCGAATCCGCAGCTGCAGGAGCAGGCACGAAAACCATCGACGCATTGCAGCCAGTTTTCTGCCGCGCTTCCCACACGGTGTCGAATACCGGCACTTTCCCTTCGAACATTTGGCCGCCTTTCCCCGGCGTCACACCGGCGACCACGTTCGTGCCGTAATCCATGCAGTGCCGCGTGTGAAACGCACCCGCGGCACCCGTGATACCCTGCACCACGAGACGCGTGTTCTTATCGACGAGAACGGACATGAGCGGAATGACGAATCACGAATGACGAATGACGAATCAATGTCGAAGTCCGAATGACGAAAATCTCCACGCGCGTATCCACTACTATTTCGGGCTTCGTCATTTGTGTTTCGTCATTTTTTCCGTTTGTGCACGACGAGTTTGTTTCCGTCCGGATCGCGAAACTGCGCCATCCAACAAACCGGCGTCTCGGTCTTTTCAATGTCGAACGTGACTCCGCGTTCTTTCAGCTTTGCGACAGCCGCATCGATGTCATCGACTTCGAAAGCAACCGTTGTCCCATCGCGCGATGGCTTCCAATCGGGATGACAACCAACTCCGATCGTGCTCGGACCGAGATCATACTCGACCCATGCGCCGTCCATCGCGCTGAGGCTCGGCGCCAGCTCGAGCGTCTCCTGATAAAATTTTCGCGCCCGTTCCTTGTCAGAAACGGCGATTGCAACGAAGGCCACTTCGTTTGTAATCATTTGCAGACTCCTTTCTCACTTTCGGGTTTAAGTTTGTGAATTATCAGCTTGTTGCCGTCCGGATCTTGCACAACGGCCATGTGACAGCACGGTGTCTCAAAGGGCTCAGCCGCAAAACGCACATGCTGGTCTTTCAATCGCTTGATTGCGTCGTCAAAATCCTGCACTTCAAAAGCCGCGCCGGTTCCCTGATCAGACGGCCTCCACGTGTCGCTCCCATTTGCGATCGCCAGCGTGTCGTCGCCCACCGCGTATTCGATCCACTTACCGCCCATCATTTCATCCGACACCGTCAATCCAATTACCTCTTCGTAAAACTTCCGTGCTCGCGGAATATCCGTCACGGGAATAGCCACAAATCCGATCGCCTTGATTTTCATTTCTTTCCTTCCGCCGCTTTCACCGCTTTCTGAGCCGCATCGGCAAGATCATCCGCGGCGATCAGCGCGAGCCCGCTTTCTTTCAATAACTGCTTCCCTCGCTCAACATTCGTCCCTTCCAGACGAACAACCAGCGGCACGGCCAATTTCACCGTTTTCGCTGCGTTGATGATGCCTTGCGCGATGATGTCGCATCTCATGATCCCGCCGAAAATGTTCACGAGAATCGCTTTTACTTTTTTGTCCGCGATCAAAATTTTGAACGCTTCGGTCACCTGTTCCTCCGTCGCGCCGCCGCCTACGTCGAGGAAGTTGGCCGGCTCGCCACCATAAAATTTGATGATGTCCATCGTGGCCATGGCCAGGCCAGCGCCGTTCACGAGGCAAGCGATGTTGCCGTCCAGCCCGATGTAACTCAGCCCGTGCTTTGATGCTTCAACTTCACGGGGATCTTCCTCCGCTGTGTCACGCAGCGCCGCGACCTCCGGGTGCCGATAAAGCGCGTTATCATCAAAGTTAAATTTCGCGTCGAGCGCCAGCACTTCGCCGCCGATTGTTACCACCAGCGGATTGACCTCGACCATCGAGCAGTCGAACGCAACGAACGTGCGATAGAGTCCTGCAAATAATTTTGAAGCACCCTTTAGCTGCGACGACTCGAAGCCAAGCTGCCTCGCCAGTTTTCGCGACTGGAACGGTTGCAAACCAGCTAACGGATCGACCGCCTCACGAATGATTTTCTCAGGCGATTTTGCTGCGACGGTTTCAATTTCTACTCCGCCTTCCGTGCTTGCCACAATCAGAGGGGCAGCTGTTGCTCGGTCGAGCAGAATCGCAAAATAAATTTCGCGCGCGATATCGGCCGATTCGGCGACCAGCACTTTGTTCACTACGCGTCCCGCCGGGCCCGTCTGATGCGTTACCAGAATTTGCCCGAGCATCTTTGCGGCAAGGTCACGTACTTCTTCAGGTGTCTTACGGACGTGAACTCCGCCTTGGAATCCGTTTTTGAACGTTCCTTTGCCGCGTCCGCCAGCGTGAATTTGCGCTTTAACAACGATCTCGACATCGCCCAGTTCGTGCGCGATTTGCTCGGCCTCATCGAGTGTTGAGGCGACTTTGCCACGCGTGGTTGCCACGTTGAATCGCTGCAACAATTCTTTGGCTTGATATTCGTGAATGTTCATTTGCAAGGAGCGGCGGTCTCCAGTCCGCCACCAACCGATTTCGGAGAGAGTGGAATAGACCGCGCAAGGCGCACCAGCAAAGATTTTTCTTTTATAAACAGGCTTGCCCTTTTGAAGCTAAGCCAACTACGGTGACGCTCATGAAAAACTTTACGAAAATCTCGATTTTGGTTTATGCGCTTCTGAGCATGATTTCTGCTCCGCTTCGTGGAGGTGAATCCGCCCAAGAAAAGGCGTTCGTCGACAAATATAAAACCGCATTCGAAGGGAAGGACACCGCAACGCTGGAATCATTCCTCTATACCCAAGGCGCCGACCCGGCGATTGTCGGTTTTTACAAAATGATGCAGTCAGCCGAAGCCGGGGAGAAAATCTCCAAGGTTGATCTTGTCAATCTCACGCCGGAGGACGTGAAAAAAGCGGCCGCGTCAATGGATTCGCCCACGGGCGGCAAAGTTTGCCTAACACTGAAGCCAACCAAAAAACTCGTCATCAAGATCGAGAAAAAAGACGCAAACGGCAGCTCGACCAGCACCACAGAAAACTTCATCGCGGAGAAAGACGGCAAATTCGTTATTCCCGTCCCGGGCCCGTGTAAGTAGGAGCCTTGGTAGAGACGCCGCGCTGTGGCGCCCGGACGGCGCAGCGCGCCGTCCATCCTTTCAAAGCGATTATTTTCGCTCCTCTCCGAAAAGAGTGCCTACTGTGCGTTGATCCGCTGGCGGCTCGAGGGAGTTGACGAAATTGCGAAAGCGTTCAGAGAAAACTTCGGGCCGGAGTTGCCAGTAATGAGCAATCCCGGGCGCGACGATGTAGTGCCGCAGGAGACCGTGCCAGCCTTCCCAGAGCTGCCTGTCCATCAGTCCATAAACATAATGAAAATGAATTGTCTCGAACGCCTTCAAGAATTGGTAAGTGGTATGGAAAAAACGCGCCCGCTCCTCGACTGAGAGTGTGCCGATGTTTTCCAAGCCAATTCGCCAGATGCGTTCCAACTCGGCATTTTCCATCAAAGGTTTGGTCACCTCGCGCAGAGCGGTGGCCGCAGCGTCTTGAGTGGCGAGTTTGGCCACACGCGTGCTCCGATGTACTTGCAACGCCAGATATAGCACGGACAAGACCACGGCAATCGAGCCGACCAATTGCGAGATCGCGCTAATGGCATCCCAGTTCATGTCTGCGTTAATACCAGACGCAATCGCATAAATGTCATTCTGGACGAAGCGAAGAATCTCTGATCATCTCTCGATCTAACGGAATAGGCAGACATGCTTCGCTTCGCTCAACATGAGTGTGTCATTTGTCGCAGCGCTACTTCGGTTCCTCGGCGACTTTAAAAACAATCTTTCCGCGGGTGTGACCAGTGGCAACTTGTTCCTGTGCTTTCACCGCTTCCGAAAGCGGGAATGTTTGAGAAACAATTACTCTGATTTTCTTTTCGTCGATCAATTTGCCAATCTCCGCAAGCTCACTCGAATTCGGCTCCACGCCTAAGGATGCGCCTCGAATCCCGTGTTTATCCAGTTGTGTCTGATCAATTCGCGCCACAAGTGTCACAATAAAGCCGCCTTTCTTTACCACTCCGTAGGAACGCGCAAGCGTATCCTTCCCAACTGAATCCAGCAGTACATCAACATCCTTCGCGACGTCCTCGAATCTTTGCTTCGTGTAATCGATGGCCACATCCGCGCCTAGTTGTTTGAGCAGGTCTTGATTTCGCGTCGACGCCGTCGCGATCACTTTTGCCCCACGCGCCTTGGCAATTTGGATCGCGAAAGTTCCGACGCCGCCCGACCCACCATGGATAAGCACAGTCTGACCCGCACGCAGTTTCGCTGTGTCGATTAACGCTTGCCACGCCGTCAACGCGACAACCGGGACGCCTGCCGCTTCGGGAAAGCTGATCGATTTCGGCTTTGCCGCCGCTTCGACTTCGGTCGCGACCGCATACTGCGCATATCCGCCACCCTCCTTCAGACTAAGGTACGCGTACACCAGGTCGCCCGCTTTGAACTTCGTGGTATTCGCTCCCGTTTTCTCCACAACCCCTGCAATGTCGTAACCCGGAATGAATGGCAGCGTTATTCCGAAAAACTTCGCATACTTTTCGGAGCGACTCACGTCGTCCACTGGATTCACACCCGCCGCGATCACGCGAATGAGGATCTGATCTTCCTTCGGCTCCGGTCGTGGCACATCTTCATACTTCAAAACCTCCGGGCCGCCGTACTCATGCACTACAATTGCTTTCATGGTTGGCTTGGCCGTTTGCGCAGGCGAGACGCTTGGCAGAATCGCCGCGACCATCATCCCTATAACAAACGTCAGTTGCCTTGGAACGTGCATAAAAATATCAACCGGTCGAGTCGCTGATTTGTTCATCCAGACTTTTCCCTTCGCTCACACGCTCGTTTCACCCGGCAGGAGGCGACGGCGGGTCTGGCGGCGGATTCAACGCAGGTGTCGAAGGCGGCGGCGCGGCCCGCGCAGGTGACAAGATCGGCAAAAACTCAGGTGGCACAAAGCCCGCCCACACGTCGTAAACGGGTCCGAACTGGCGCAGAAACAAAAGCGAAAATGAACGAAGCAGAACAAAGACCGGCAGCAAAATCACAGTTCCGATATAAGGAATCGCCGCGATGCAGCAGGTCACGCAAGTCACCAGGCATGCGACGATCGCAGTGGCCAATGCAAGAACAATCAAAAATAAACAATACAAAAGGATTTCACCGGGATGCGCTCCGATTAGTGTAGTGATAGTCCGGAACGCCTCGTAGGCTCGGCACCGCCGGCGATACATCACAGGCGTCATAAAATTAGCGATCAGCGCCCAGACAAGCACGAGCAGCAGGATGATGAATACCCAGGCGGCAATTAGCGATATCACATAAACATCCAGCCGATCTCGATGCAGAGACAAATAGTAACGGCCTTTGATCGCCAAGATGATTAACGGCAGGGAAAGCAACGCTGCAAAAATCAGAAAGCAAAGCCCAACCACCAGCGAGAACAGGAAATAGCTGTTGCCTTCCTTGCGAAATTCACGCCACGGTTCGGCGATCGCGCCCCGATCCTTCACAATGCAGTCGATAAACATGAAGCCGCCGCGTGCTCGCAGCCAGGCAAACAGGACAATGAGAACGAGAACCAATAAGATCAGAACGCAAACGCCTGTCACGAGAATCGGGTGCGGAATTTGGCCGATCGCCTCACTTAGCTTCTGCACATCTTCGCGACGGTTGTACTGATAATTGAAACCGCCGCCACCCAGATTCGCCAGCCACGCGGCGAAGCCAATCACAAACCATTTCTTTACGTCGAACGGCTGAAAGAGAATCCTCTTCATTAACTCGAATGCTTCCCCAAACGGCTTGAAGATTTCGATCTTTGGTTCGGTCCCATTCATGCCTGGCATTCTGAAATGCTTTTAGCGGCGCGATCAATCCCGAAAACGGAGCAACGAACGACGGCTGGTAGGGCGGGCAGTCCTCTGCACGCCGCTTGGGTCAAGGGGCGGCGGGCACAGAGTGACGCGCCCTACTGGTTGCTTCGCCAGCGAGCGCCCGCATGTTTGATCACCAATGTTAACCAAAAGCCAGGCGATTCCCCCAGTAAAGCGCCGCTACCCGATTGGCGCCGAACTCATGGGCGAAAACCAAGCGCATTTTCGTGTTTGGGCGCCAAAAGCTCGAGAAATTGACGTTGTTCTGGAAGATGGCGCTAGCTCGGAGCCAATTTTTTATCCGCTAACACCGGAAGCAGGTGGATATTTTTCCGGCGCCGCCAACATCGGCGCGGACAATCGTTACCGGTTTCGAGTAAATGGCGGAGAGAAATTTTATCCCGACCCGGCATCACGCTTTCAGCCGGAAGGACCGCACGGACCCTCTTGCGTAGTCGATCCACGGCAATTCCGATGGGTGGACACGAATTGGCCGGGCGTCAAATTAAAAGGCCAAAGCATCTACGAAATGCACATCGGCACATTCACAAAGGAAGGAACGTGGCGCGCTGCGGCGGAGCAGTTGCCGGAGCTGGCGCGCATCGGCATTACGGTGATCGAGATGATGCCGGTCGCGGATTTCCCCGGGAAATTTGGCTGGGGTTACGACGGGGTAAACCTTTTTGCACCGTCGCATTTGTACGGAACACCGGATGACTTGCGCGCATTCATCGACCGGGCGCACGCGTTAGGCTTGGGCGTGATTCTTGATGTCGTTTACAACCACTTCGGGCCCGACGGAAATTATCTCGGTGTCTTTTCCGACGATTATCTGGTTCGCGAAAAGGAAAACGAGTGGGGTAATGCCATCAACTTTGATGGACCGAATTCGGGTCCCGTCCGGGAGTTTTTCATCACGAATGGCCGATACTGGATTGAGGAATTTCATTTCGACGGATTCCGTTTCGACGCCACACACGCCATCCGCGATCAATCCACTGAATACATCATCGGCGCCGTTGGACGCGCGGCGCGCGAGGCGGCCGGCTCGCGCTCGATTCTTCTAATAGCCGAGAACGATCTTCAGGAAGCGAAGATGGCGCGACCGATCAGCGAAGGCGGCGACGATCTGAACGGGATGTGGAACGACGATTTTCATCACAGCGCTGTGGTAGCGCTGACCGGTCGCAACGAAGCTTATTTCGGCGATTACCTCGGCGCGCCGCAGGAATTCATTTCCGCGGCGAAATACGGGTTCCTTTATCAGAGCCAGGGGCGCTCATGGCGAAAAGCGTTGCGTGGAACACCGACTCTCGGGATTGCTCCGGAGGTTTTCGTTTGTTTCATCGAAAACCACGATCAAATCGCCAATACCGGACCCGGCGAGCGACTGCGCTTTCAAACTTCACCAGGACGGTACCGGGCCATGACCGCCCTTCTCTTGCTCGGTCCATGGACGCCCCTGCTGTTTCAGGGAGAAGAATTCGGCGCCTCCAGCCCGTTCCTATTTTTCGCGGACGTGGGCGATGCTCTCGTACGCGATGCGACTCGGAAAGGTCGCGCCGAATGGCTGGCGCCGTTTTTATCGCTGGGCGAGGAAGAAGCGTTGAGGAACTTGCCGGCACCCGATGATCCGCAGGTGTTTGCTCGCTGCAAACTGAATTTCTCGGAACGCGAGAAGAATCGCCACCTTTACAATCTCCATATCGATCTTTTGAAATTGCGACGGGAAGATTCGCGGTTTCGCCAGCAGAGTTCCGGCGGCATCGATGGCTCGGTCCTCGGACCGGCGAGTTTCCTTCTGAGATATTTTTCGGAGAACAACGATGATCGTCTGTTAGTAATAAACTTTGGAGAGAGACAGATCTTGCATCCTGCTTGCGAACCTCTTCTCGCAGCGCCGTCGGGTCACCGATGGGAAATATTTTGGACGAGCGAGTCCGGGCGCTACGGCGGATCAGGTGCCGCTGTAACCGCTAAGCCTAAGCAATGGATTCTCCCAGGCGAATCTACTGCGGTGCTGCGACCTGCGTTCATCCGCGAATCACACTAATTGACGCGAATAAGGATCACGGAAACATCGAGTTGCCCGTTTAAGGCATAAAACATTCGCCCACATTCGCGTGATTCGCACGCTCATGATGCTCCCCTATCGCACCGCAACGCGTTTGCGCAGACGCGATTCAGAGCGCATAACTTCCGCCGATGAAATTCGGTTTTCCAATTCTCTCGCTCGGCATGCTAGCGATCGCTGCACTCGCGCAGGAAAAATCCACGCCACCGCCGAGAATCTATCCTGTCGCTTTGCCGAACTACGACGAGGAGACCGCCACGCGATTGCAAATCTTTTTGGACAATAGTGATTTTGGCCCGGGCAAGATCGATGGAAAAATGGGCGAATTTTTCCGGAAAGCGCTCATCTCATACAAGCATGCCCACGCGATGCCGAAAACTGGGGCGGTGGATCAGTGGATGCTCGATCAAGTCCCGGTGACTTACACGACCTACACAATTAGAGATGAAGACCTGAAATTGATTGGCGATGTGCCCAGCAGCCACGCCGAGCAGGCGAGATTGAAATGGCTGCCTTACACGTCGCTGTTGGAGTTCGTAGCCGAGCGCTTTCATTCTGCCGAGACATTCATCCAAAAGCTTAATCCTGGAAAAAATTGGGAGCATCTTCAGCCGGGCGAAGTCCTCAAAGTGCCGAATGTTTTGCCATTTGAAGTTGAAAAATTCACTGAGGGAAAAGTTCCCGAGAATCCCGCATTCGCTTCTCGGAAAGTTTTCGTCGACACATATGAGCACCTTCTCGAGGTATTCGATCAGAACCAGCTCGTTTGCGTGTTCCCGATCACGCCGGGATCCAAAACGCTGCCGGCGCCAGTGGGCACGTGGAAAATTCTCGGCGCGACTGTTTGGCCATGGTTCCGCTATGACGAAGGGATGCTCAACTACGGCGTGCGCACCGAAAACTATTACAACCTGCCGCCAGGCCCGAACAACCTTGTTGGCGTTCTCTGGATGAGCCTGAACAAGCCCGGCATCGGCATTCACGGCACGAACAATCCCGAGACAATTGGCCGCGCCGCCAGTCACGGCTGCATTCGTCTGGCCAACTGGGACGCCGCGCGAGTAAAAGACTTGGTGAGCGTGGGTAACACGGTGATTATTTTCTAATAGCCCCACTTTGTCATCCCGAGTCGCGCAGACGGGCGAGGGACCTCACAGTTGGAACTTGCGTGTTCTCTCTAGATTGCGTGATCAACGAGCTTATGTGAGGTCCCTCGCTGCGCTCGGGATGAAACGCGTGTATTGAACCGAATCATTCTTGCCCGTGTTGCAAACGAGTCATAAGTTATATTCGTCCAACGAGGAGGTTGCCCAATGAAAGCCCAAGGCGGTATCAGCTATGACAATGCGGCAGTCGCCAGTTGTCCAAAACATTTGCTCCAATTCGCCGTAGATCAGCGGTACGACGATTACACGCCGGTCGATCATGCGGTCTGGCGGTTCATTATGCGCCAGAACATTTTTTTTCTAAGAGAGTACGCGCACAAAGTTTATTTTAAGGGTCTCCTCAATACCGGGATCTCCTTCGAGCGCATTCCGCGCATCGAAGAGATGAACGATATTCTGGCGAAAATCGACTGGGGCGCAGTGGCTGTTGACGGCTTCATTCCGCCGGCGGCGTTCATGGAATTTCAAGCTTACAAAGTGCTGGTGATCGCGTGCGACATGCGGCAAATCCATCACATCGAATACACGCCCGCGCCCGACATCGTGCACGAGGCCGCCGGTCACGCGCCGATCATTGTCGATCGCGAATACTCGAAATATTTGCAACGGTTCGGAGAAGTCGGCGCAAAGGCGATGTCATCCAAGAAAGACTTCGAGCTGTACCAGGCGATCCGACACCTGTCGATCTTGAAAGAGCGCCCAAACGCGGATCCGAAAGAGGTCGAAGAAGCCACCAAGCTAGTCGAACATCGACAGAAAACTTTGGGTGAGCCCTCGGAGATGGCGCTGCTCTCGCGCCTGCATTGGTGGACAGTCGAATACGGACTCATCGGGACACTCGATAATCCGAAAATCTACGGCGCCGGATTGCTCTCCTCGATTGGCGAATCGGTTTCATGTCTCGAACCGGAAGTGAAGAAGATCCCCTACTCTATCGAAGCGATGAATCAGCCGTTCGATATCACCACCAAACAGCCGCAGCTTTTCGTCTGCCGCGATTTTCAGCACCTCAAGGATGTGCTGGAAGAATTTGCGAGCAAGATGGCGTTCATGGTTGGGGGGCTCGAAGGCATCAACAAGGCAATCGAGTGCAATAACACTGCGACCTGCGAATATTCGTCCGGCTTGCAGGTCAGCGGAGTTTTCACCGAAGTCATTACAGACGAAGCCGATTCGCCGATTTATCTGCGGACAACCGGCAAGACGGCGCTCGCCTTTCAGAACAAAGAGCTCGAAAGCCACGGCATCGATTATCACAAGGACGGCTTCGGTTCGCCGATTGGGAAATGGAAGCAAACATCAACGGCTCCAGAGCTGCTCACCAATGATCAGTTGCACGCGCTTGGAATTGTTGAGGGCAAGAAGGCAAAGCTGGAGTTCGTCAGCGGCATCGTCGTTTCGGGCAGGGTTGAGAAAATCTTGTGTCGCGATGGCAAGCTGTTGCTGATCACATTTTTAAATTGCACCGCGAAATACGGCGACCGCGTCCTGTTCGATCCCGATTGGGGGACGTACGATATGGCCGTTGGCGAGCGAATCAGTTCCGTCTTTAATGGCGCGGCAGACAAGGACGCCTACAACCAAGTGGCGCTGGTGCCGAAAGAGCGAACAATCAAAGTCCCATCGGACGCAAAACGCAGGCGACTGGAAAATCTTTACGCGCAGGTGCGCAAGATCCGCGAGAGCAAGACCGGTTACGAGCGGCTTGGCGAAATCTGGGAAACGCAGCAGGCCGAACATCCCGAAGACTGGTTGTTGTCGATGGAAATATTCGAGATCCTCGACATGACCGATCAACAGCCGGAGCTGAAAGCGAAAATCGAGAAGTTCCTGAGCCAAAAGAAAACGAAGAGCAAAGATCTCTCGACCTTAATCAGCTGGGGATTCCGCCTGGTCGAATACCACAAGAAACCTGAATATCAGGCGGCGCTGCACGCCTCGCCGAAGTAGCTGTAGCCGCTTCGTTGAGCAAGCCTGCGCGTCGCCCACAAGGCGACGGCTACAGCTAAACGCTCTCGTCTTTGAAGTGACGTTTGCCCTTGAGCGCTTTCGCGTATTCGTCTTTGCTCAGAATATTTTCATCGAGCTGCATGTCGGTGTGGCAGAAATTTGCAAACCAGTTCTCGATGCGTTGCCGATCTTTCAACACTTCTTCGGTGATGTAATTGGCGTCGATGTTGATGCAGATCGCGCCGACGATTCCGAAGTCCTTTCGTTTGATAGGGATCGTTGTGCATTTGAATTTTCGGGCACCGATATTCAGCTCATAATTCAATTTGTCTTCGTTGAGAAGCTGGCGGCGCTTAAGGTCAATCAGGAGGTTCGTTGTGCCGTCGCGCAAATGCCGGCCGGTCACGTTGTTTTCGAGCGTAATCAGCGAGTGCGCAGGATCGGCAAGGTTGTGCAGCAAGATCTCGATGCCTGTATTCGGAAACGATTTTCCGATCAAGCGCACAATCCGCTCGTAGTTTTCCAGGAATTCGTGCGTGTCATCGGCAATCGTTTTGCCCTTGTATTTCTCGAATAGCTGTGCGTAAACCTTTTGCTCAGCCGGTTCGAGTTGTGCGCGAACGTTGTTTTGCTCGCCGATGAAAATGAGCTGTCGGGCGGCCGTATGATCTTCGTTCTTCAGGAAATAATGCATCCCAAGCCGAAAATCTTTAGAGCTGAATTCACCAAAGTTCTCGCGCGTGATCGTGAACGGGTAGAAATCGTACTCTTCGAGATTTCTCCCGAACTTCCGACGCCGTTCCTTGTATTTTCCCCAGGCAAATCCTGCCGCTAAAAAGAGCAGCGAGACAATAATCGAAGCGACCACGTTGATGGTAAGCTCGCTCTGCAACACTTTGATCATATCCGTGTCTTCATTCCACGAATCACAGATTTCCAGCTAAGCTGGATACAGTAATATTTTCCAGCGCTACCTCCGTCGGTCGCGACAGGGCGTAGGCCACCGCGCTGGCGACGTCCTCGGGCGAGATCATTTTGTGGCGCGGCCAATTGCCCTCGATGTGGTTCCAGACCTCGGTATCAGTGGCCGCAGGGTAAACATTGATGATGCGAATTTTTCGGTCGCGGAGTTCTTCGCGCACGCATTGTGTAAACCCTTCGAGCGCGAACTTGCTCATGCAATAAGCGCTCCAGTTGGGAAATCCTGTTTTGGCCGCGACGGAAAGGATGCTCACGACACTCGAGCCGGGCGGCATCTTGGGAGCAAAGTGCTGCGTCAACATGAAGGGCGCAGTGATATTGACGCCCACGGTTTGCTCCCATTCAATCTGCGTGATTTCGCCAAACGGTTTTACCACTGCAACACCGGCATTATTTACGAGCAAATCGATTGGTTCTTTGCCGACTTCGGCGATCAGATCGGAAACGCCATGTGAACTGGCAAGATCATGAACCAAGAGCGTGATCTTCGCGCAGTGCGGTTCGACGGCTTTGCGCGTCTGCGCCAGGGCAACCGTATCGCGCCCGTGCAAAAGAAGCTCCGCATTTTCCGTGGCGAGCTTCTCAGCTATCGCGCGACCAATTCCACGGCTCGCGCCGGTGATGAGATAACGCTTCATTCTCGCAACGAAACTATCCATTAGCACAAGAACACTCAAACGCGCTGCTACAAGTCGCCTCTCCCTTTCGAAGGGAGAGGGCAGGGTGAGGGTTGGACTACTGCAACCAAACCTCCCCTCACCTTCATCCTCTCCCCTACAAGGGGAGAGGCGATTAGATTTGTGTTGCCGTCAGGTGGACCTTCGCAAGGTAAACCGGTTATTCGTCGTTTCCCACAACCGTAAGCGAACGAGCCGTTGTCTGAGGCGATTATCAATCTTCGGCCAAAGCGCGCGAACGATATTTTCTCCAGTGGAAGGCGCGTCGCGAAAATCCTCCGTTTCGAGATCGAGATGGCGATCTCGCCATGGCTCAAGTGATTCTGCCATCGCCTTCTGCAACGCCACAAAGTCGTAGAGCGTGCCGGTGCGCGCATCGTAATCGCCTCCGACGGTTGCCTCCGTCAGATATCGGTGACCGTGACCCGTCGGATTGTTGCATTTGCCATAAAGTTTCGAGTTCTCCGCATCGGAAAGCGCGCTTGTATGCAATCGATGCGCCGCATGGAATGCCACCTGTAATCCAAGGAAAACGATCTTGTCTGCCCACGCTTCTGCAAAAAAATCGTGTCGCTCGTGCAAACGGAGACGATGCAGCGGCATCATCGTATTTACTCGCTCGTAGATGTATCGGGCCAAACTTTCGGTCGTAATGGGACGATCTTTTAGTCCAATGACCTCTTCGTTGAGATAGCGATGATCGAATTCGGCGCGCAACGCACGAAGACAAGCGTCCATTGCATCATAGCGGACCAACGGGTCTTTTTCATCGAACCGTTCCGAACGAAAAGTCAGACGGGCGCGATAGTTGTGTCCGTGCGTTGAAGTCGCCGGCCCAAACAGCCGCGCATTTTCCTCCCCCCTCAGTAGGGGCGACATGGTCTTGCGCGCCGCCGAGAATTCGAACCAATAATTCGCCTCGCTGACCCCGCTCGCATAATAGGTGGCGCTGCGTTCGGGCGACTCAGTCAGGTGACAAGCGCACAGTTTTGCTTCGACATCGGAGAACAGCGGAGCGACATCGACGTAGAGTTGCCGGGCAATGTTCTCGGCAGTCGGCGGAACCTCGCGGAAAGAAGGATTGTCCTCGTTGAGAAATTTGTGATCGAAGCGTTCGCGCAAGATCTTGGCGGCGCGCTCTTTGATTTCGCTGATGTTAATCAGCATCCCTGTTGTTGGATCGACCGGCCCGGTAAAAACGAAATAGGCGATGTAATTACGACCGCTCCCATAGCGCGCACTCGTTTCAGGGCCGAAAGCGCTCAGATTTTCAGCATCGCTCCAGTGACCAACGCGCAAACGCCGGGAAGCGGAGAATTCGAGGCGCTTGCTTACGGTTAGGAGCATCCTTAATTGTAGGCCGTCTCTGCGAGACGGCACCTGAATTAAGCGGCCTTCGCCGCGGCGAACGCCCTACAGTTAATCTTTCAGCAGCGAGAGGAATTCTGAGCGCGTTCGCGCGTCCTCTTTGAAAACACCGAGGAGGCACGAGGTCTTCATCACCGAATTTTGTTTTTCAACGCCGCGCATCATCATGCAAAGATGTTTCGCCTCCACCACAACGGCCACTCCGGAGGGTTCGAGGCATCTCATCAGCGACTCAGCAATCTGAGTAGTGAGATTTTCCTGGATCTGCAATCGGCGCGCGAAAACATCGACAATGCGCGCCACCTTTGAGAGACCAATGACTTTGCCATTTGGAATGTAGGCAACGTGCGCTCGGCCGATGAAAGGGAGAAGATGATGCTCGCACAGCGAGTAAAGCTCGATGTCCTTGACCAAAATGATCTCGCTCGCGTCCGACTCAAAGACGGCATTGTTAATGATTTCGTCGAGGTCCTGGCGATAACCTTGCGTAAGAAATTCCAATGCGCGCGCAGCTCGATCCGGGGTGCGCCGCAAACCTTCTCGATCGAGATTTTCGCCGATTCCATGAAGTAATTCGCGGTAGGCCTTGGCGATTCGGTCGAGGTCCTTTTCCCCTAACCGATTGCTCTCGCGCGTGAATCGCTCCCCAAGATCAAGATCGGAATTGCGGCGCTGAATCATGAGTTGTGTTTACAGTTAGCGTAGCACCAAGGAGCGGCGGTCTCCAGTCCACCGCATCGCGTTCGGAGAACGCGATCCATCTTAATCGAGCCAGCTTTGTGGATATTTCGGATCGTCGAGCGTAACAGCTTGCTCCGTCAACTCGAGCGTGTGTTGCGTATCGAACATCACGGCGAGCTCTTCAGTGCGCGTGGCATTCTTGCTGGCCATGATCGTGCCAGGGTGCGGCCCGTGTGGAATGCCGCGGGGATGCAATGTGATCGAACCGCTCTCGATCCCGCGACGCGAACCAAAATTCCCCCGTACGTAAAACAGCACCTCGTCGGCTTCGACGTTGTCGTGCACCCACGGAATTTTCACGGCTTCGGGGTGCGTATCGAGCATGCGCGGCGCAAACGTGCACACGACGTAGCCGCGAATCTCAAAGGTCTGATGGATTGGCGGCGGTTGGTGGACCGTTCCCGTGATCGGCTCGAAATCCTGGGCGTTGAACGTGAACGGATACAAATAGCCGTCCCAGCCCACTGCATCGAAGGGATGATGTGCCAGGGTCACTCGCGTAAGCCGCGGGCCGTCTTTTACCAACACATCAACGTCTTCCTCTTTGTCGATCGTAATTATCTCGCAAGGCGCATGAATGTCCCGCTCCGAGTACGGCGCGCCCATCTTGATTTGGCCCTCGTGATTCAAATAACGCTGCGGAATTCGAACCGGACCCACTGATTCGAGAATGAGATAATCTTCCTCCTCAATCTTGTCCGGCACCATCCGATAAGTGACTCCGCGGGGGATGACGATGTAATCCTCGGCGCGATAAGGCAGTTTGCCGAAAACAGATTCCATCACGCCACCGCCGTGAAACACGAAGATGATCTCATCGGCGCCGCCGTTCTTGTAATATTCAAACCTGTCGTACGCCTTCGCCGGCCTGGCGCGATAAGCAATCACGTCTTGATTAAATAACATTGGGACGCGCCCGGTATAGAGATCGCCGCGCCGCGGGATGTTGGCCGTTTTCAGGTGATGATGCCGCAGCGGACTGTCGGTCACCTTTTTTGGTTCCCAATGTTTGACTAACTCGACATTGCGCACGCGCGTAGGCGGACGCAGGTGATACATGATCGAGTACGCCTCGTCGAAACCTTGCGTGGTGAAAACGTGTTCGTACGCGATGCCTTCGTTTTTGTAAGTCGGCCCCTGGCCGTTGCGATGAAACCAGATGTGATGCTTCCGCGGAAGCTCACCAAGTTTTTGATAATATGGCATTGTCGATACTCCCTGTTTACAAGTTGCCTCTTGCAGCCTGTTCGCGCTCGATGGCTTCGAACAGCGCTTTGAAATTCCCTTTGCCAAAACTCTTCGCACCCTTGCGCTGAATGATCTCAAAAAAGAGCGTCGGCCGGTCCTCCACTGGCTTGGTGAAAATTTGCAGCAGATAACCTTCGTCATCGCGATCGACCAAAATCCCGAGCCGCTTTAGCGCGTTGAGTTCTTCGTCGATGTGGCCGACGCGATCGAGCAACGTGTCGTAGTAAGTCGAAGGAACTTTCAGGAACTCGAGCCCGCGCTGCTGCAGCGCGCTCACCGTCTCGATGATGTTGTTTGTAGCCATGGCGATGTGCTGCACGCCTTCGCCGTCATAAAATTCGAGGTATTCCTCCACCTGCGATTTCTTTTTCCCTTCGGCTGGCTCATTAATCGGGAACTTCACAAAGCCATTGCCATTGCTCATCACCTTACTCATCAACGCCGAGTATTCGGTGGAAATGTCTTTGTCATCGAAGGTGAGGATATTGCGGAAACCCATCACATCTTCGTAAAACTTTACCCACGGGTTCATCTGGTTCCATCCGACGTTGCCGACGCAATGATCGACATGCTGCAATCCCGTCTCCGCTGCGCGGAACGACGGATCCCACTTCACAAAACCCGGCATGAACGGCCCCGTGTAATCATCGCGCTCGACAAACACGTGCGCGACTTCGCCATAGGTGTGGATGCCGCTGAGCACGATTTTCCCCTGCTCGTCTGTCAGCGTTTTCGGCTCCATGTAACTTTTGCCGCCGCGCTTGGTGGTCTCTTTCCAAGCCAAGGTCGCGTCTTTCACTTTCAACGCGATCACTTTCACGCCGTCACCATGTTTGAGAATGTGATCGGCGATTGGATGATTCGCCCGAATCGGCGTGCTCAGAACAAACGTGATCTTGTTCTGTCGCACCACATAACTGGCGCGCTCTCTCACGCCGGTTTCCGGTCCGCTGTAGGCTATCGGCTGAAAACCGAGCGCGCTCTGATAAAAATGCGCCGCCTGCTTGGCGTTACCGACGTAAAACTCGATGTGATCTGTACCTTCAAGCGGCAAAAAATCTTCCTGCGCCGCAGGGGTACCTTTCTTTTTTGGAGCAGCAATTGTCGTTGGCATAATGACCTCCTAACTCTCTCGCGCTGAGCGCGCCTTCTAAATATAAGATCGACAATCCCCTGCCGCAAGGTCGTGGCACAGATGCACCACTGTGGTGGCAGGCGTGCCGCCTGCGAAATTAAAGAACTGAAGCCGACACGGCTGCCTCTACAGATTTACTTAGGCGCTGTCCCTGTGAGTTTTTGGAAACGCGGATCGTTCCGAAGCGGATCGAACATTGGATCGAGCCGGAGCAGCGCAGGAGTGAGTGGCGTAGTGGTGAATGCGCCAAAGTAGGGTGTCGAGAGTAGTTTCTGTAAAGCGGCGATGGCGCGGTCGGACTCGCCGGTTTGCGCTGCCACTC